>ENA-OPFN01000218-OPFN01000218.1-human-gut-metagenome-genome-assembly--contig:-NODE-218-length-7495-cov-4.082796_pt1 | contig 7495 bp, 8 predicted proteins | sample MGYA00241717_ERZ501565 | MGnify/ENA primary metagenome ERZ501565 (study PRJEB25962, sample SAMEA2042381) | human gut metagenome | biome: human gut; feature: human-associated habitat; material: faeces... | reverse complement strand
AAATATAGATAAATATTAATTATTAAAGGAGAAAGAAAATGTATAACAAAACAGTAATTCAAGGCAGATTGTGTAAGGAGTGGAGCGAGGTTAAACCGAGTACCAAAGTTATGGTTACAAACTCTCTGGCCTGCCAAATATTCAAAAATACAGTATTTTATGATATTGTTGGTAATAAGGAACAATTAAAAAATGTGCTGCAATTTATTCCTAAAGGTGCAGAAGAAATTATTGAGGGTGTCGTAGAAAAGCCCAAAAAATCATTAGATTATAACCTTAGATTATTTATTGATAAGCTCTATATAGTCCGGGGTATCAAGCCGGATGAAACGGACGATGAGCCTCAGACAGCTTCTAAAATGCCAATTGTTAATGACGACGATTATTGTGCATTTTAAAAAATAAAGCGGGCTACGCCCGCTTTATTTATGTCTGCAAGTGACAGTCCAACTTCCGGAGAACGCTACGCCATTTGAATATAGTAATATTACCGGCACTCCGGATACTGGAGACACGGAAATTAATGTTGACACTCCACCTATTAATTTTGTAATATCTGCGTCAACAATATAATAATTTGTTAAATCGACATCCGTTCCGATTATTTTTAATATGTTATATCCTTTTTCTGGACCCTCAGCAATTCTTGTTACTCCAGTAGCTGAAGAAGTAAACACTTTTTCAACGGGTTCTATAGTTGCTGAAGGTTTGGTAGTATATGTTATAATATAGTTATTATTTCGGAGGACATACCCGGTGCTATTTGCACTGTCAACATATAATTGTTCAGTCACATTGTCCGTAGTAATATTCAAGTAAATTTGAGGGGAATAATCATTAACTACTATTGCGTTAAGAATATTTTGTAATATAGGAAGCTGTCCTGCTGGAATAGTTTTGCCGTCAGATGAAATTACAAAGTGTGGATAGGGTGAAATATCTACTAACGATTTCTCTTTATATGCAACTTGATCACTTGCGGTTAAAGAAATATCAAATGAAGTCTTGGCGCCATACGATGCGAGCTCCTTGAAATTTATTGCAGAAGCATCATTATTATATAAATAGCAACAAACACGTCTACCCGTGGAAGTAAACGACACATCGCCATATACAACCGAGTTTTGTTCAATATACTCCGATATTGTGGCGAAACTATAATTACATCTTGAGGATTGTGGAGATATAGTAAACTTCACATGTAATGACGTTCTGTTCACCGCTTCCGTAACTGCTCGCTGCGACATTACCGAAGTTTGACTTAGACCTGATGATTGAGCTACAGCAATAATTGCCAACGTTGAATAAATAATTGTGGATGTGGCAACACTAATATCTGCCCGATAGATCTTATTTTCTTGACTGTAGGGTGAAGTTTGTATTGTCAATGTTGTTGATGCAGGGTTGCCAACCTCGTATGCTGAACGAATAAGACCTTGAACGTTATCTTTTATATAATATCGTACGTTCGCACTCCTCCTATAGTTCAACAAATCAGAAAATGAAACATTTAAGGTGTTGCTCTCTTCTGTATGTGTAACAATTACATAAAAACGTGTAAGAGCGTTCTCAATAGTTGATAGTCTTTTCCTATCAGATGAAAAATTTGAAGATGTTTCAGTTTCAAATTCTGCTAAATTTGCAATATCCTCATTGAGTTTCGCTGTCAATTCTTCTGTGGTAGTATTAAGGGTATTAATTCTGGAGCTTAAAAAATTCAATTGTACCGTTACAGCGTTTTGGCTCATTACTTGCGTTGTTGAATCGCCGGTTGTTTGAACTATTAAGTTCTCAAAATGATTTATTAAATCTTCTATTTCCCTTTTAGCGGATTTTACATATTCAATAATCCAATCTAAATTTAAGTCATGAAAATTAGTATAAGGAAAATGGTACATTGTTTCACCTCTTAATATAACAAAATACAAAATTCATTTTTAAATTCGTCACATATGTATTTATTAAAATCAAACATAACCAAATCTCGCTGACTTTGCGCCATTTGCTGACTTGTAGTTACTCCGATGTTTCCGTGACGACTTAGCGTTACTGTACGATTTAATATATCACTTCTGCTTATATCGAGCTTTTGCGTATCCTTAAATGTGTGTTCCTCTGTGGTTGTATGTGATAATTTGTCAGTTCTGGTATTAGTAGAAGTAGTACTAAAATTATCAGTGTCACTATGTGCATCTGCTAATGTTGATGAATTAAACGCCGACACTTTATGCGTAGTAGTTCCGTCACGACTGGCGTTCCCGCTGTCGGATACTGTTCCGGTATCATTAGTCGTAATACTATCTTCATTGGTTGTCCCTCCACTGTGTGTATGCGTATCAGTTCCGGAATTAGTATCTTCTTGCGTAGTTGTCTCTTCCATATTGTAATTTTCAAGAGGTTCAAACGATTTATAGAATTCCGTAGTAGTGGTATTATATAATTCTGTAAATCTCACATCATTTACCTGCGCCCATGCGCTAATAGCAATTTCTGCAAAATTAGGATTAGGGTACATGAATTCAAGCTCCGCTGTATTTATAAGAATATATCCTGCGAGCTGTGTTGACATCCAACTGCTTGAAACATTAAACCAGCTTTTAAATTTAACAGCCAACTGCTCAAAGTCAGCTGTTGTCGGACTCGTTGAGTTGATTATTCCCATTATTGAAAGACAAGCGTCCATTAACATCTACCCTCCATTTAACCGAAAGATTACCCTCAAGTTCCGGGAATATTTCTATAGCCTGTTTAATTCCTCTCTGGACTTCCTTTAAACTCATATCCATTGCGGAAAAAGCCTGCTGAGTATTAGCATTAACCTCCGAAGTTATAAGACGCTCTTTTTTATCCGTATTGGCTGTAGGTATTCCAATTCTATTAAGAAAATCATTATACAGATTTTTAAGAAGTCCGTGTAAATCATTAGCTATGAAATTATTTCTAATTTCATTATTAAACTTTACCCAGTGGGGGTTGTGTTCTTCATCAAATAAATTTTTATCTATAAAAGCCGCAGGTTCACCACTGGCAATTTTATCCATAAACTTCTTAAAAGTTTCTGCTCCGGCTTTATTATCAGAAGCGAAGACATAAGCAAGTTTTGAATTCAGTATATTAGTATCAAGTGTTTCCGCAGTTAACGCCATCATATCACCGTAATAATTTACAATGTCGAGCATTCCGCAGTAATCGGGACGTATTCTAATTACCGCACATTCTTCACCGATTACAGGTTCAAGTATTTGATTTATTCTCGGATTAGAAATTATAGCGTTAGTAGGTTGATACTGTACATTATATCCTTTTAATCCCGCCTGTTGTGGAATTATACCGAACGCCGGAGTATCAATAATTGTAAAATATCCCCATGAGAATAGAACAGCTTTGAAATAATTGCTATCCCAATTCTCCGGGATTTTCCATTCCCAAACACTTAATAAATCAGAAAATAAATATCGTCTGAAAAATGCTGACAACGCGGTATTCGTTACATGTATTGTTGACGGCGTAACAGGTGCAGTTTCAAGCATGATGTTACCGTATGAATACGGCACACTATTCATAGAAAAAACCTCCGTTCAAGTACGCTTCAATTTTTGCGCGTTCCGGTGCGAGACACGGGAATTCGACCTCTGCATTAGCACACTTAATAAAACCTCCTACAGTGTTCAACACCGCCGGCGCGCAATATGGACGGCCAAACTCTGAATTATATTCGTCAGCTATTGAATAAAATGCTGAACATAATCTATTACTTTCAGCAAAAGAAAATGTTGCTAAATCCCCACCCGTTCCAGTCTCACGAATAAGCGGTACTCCAGCAATTGCCGCCCAGTTGCTCACACCTGTTTCAATAGTCATATTTGACCCGTTTCCTGTCAAAGTGCTAATAATACTTGAAGCTGAATTGGCTATCGCTGTTGCTCGTGAAAGTTCCGATACGGCCTGAACATTAAGAAGTACATCAACTCCAACCTGTGCCTCTGATTCAGCAATTATCATAGAATTGGAACCATTAGATACACGTAACCAGCCCCGGCCAGAATATGCGTCAATACCAATATAAATTTTAATAGACGTTTCATTAGCGATTAGACTACAATCCAAAGGAATCTTACCAAAAGGCTTAATTGATAATATACGCTTAGTATATAAATCTGAATTTACATAGCTTCCGCGGCTCGATGTTTGCGGATGCCGTGGCAAAGTGATTGTTCTTTGAACACTTGAATATGCTTGTGTGTCGGATATTATTCGACATGTGGCGGGCACGCTCCAATATCCCATATTTACACTTTCTACCACAGTTCCGCCAAATGAACTTCTGTACATCCTAATTGATTTTATAAAGTCCAACGGATTGAATATTGAGGGGTCGTAAGTAACATCTGCCGTTGAAGCGTTCCACCATGAATTACTATTATAAATATTTTGAATGAATGTTGAATACTGAGAGGATGAAAAAATATAATAGGTTATACCTGTTGTCCCTCCACCTCCACTGATACCCACAATATAATAAGTTTCATTAATCCATGGAGAATTAATATCAGTTATTGTAACACTGGGGTCTGTCATGACCGGATACACAGTATCTGTAATTCTGCCGTTAAATGACCCGCTGCACCGCTCGACATAATGTGTACCTGTTCCAATATCACCTTTATATGTTGCCAGAGGGTCAACTTCAAGTGTTGCAATCCAATTCCGCTCCGCCCATTCCCATTCCGTCACAAAATAAAATCTCTCAAAAGCATCAATATAAGCGTAATTATAGCTTGCAGGATAGCTTTCAGGGAAATAATCGCCCGCCCCGGCAGCCTGAAAGATAATGATGGGGTTTAGTATTGTACAATTATCTTTCAGCGTTCCGGTGTATGTAACCCCCTCTGTGGGGGGTGTTTTGGTTGAATTATTCCGCTTTCCAAATCCTGAATATAAAGTAACTTTCATAATATTAATCCATTGTAAATACTACAGCATTTTCGGTAAAGTCGTTCCAAAATCTATCCGTAAAATGCCATGCAACATTATAATAACCGCCTGAAATATTAAGCGGACTTGTTGCACTCCATTCATTGCATACTGTCATTCCGCAGCTTTCCTCATCACAAAGAATAGCTAACACCTTCGGAACCGACACCGGATTACTTGGTGTAGTAATAGTTCCGTCAGCCTTGAGATACGACGGTGTAACATTAATAGTGTCTGGAGTGTCTACAGCCTGCCAGAAATTAACCGTTTCATGGTCAGCATAACGGAGAAACGTATCATGATATGTATCAGCTATTACTCGTGCCGTACTATCATACATAGTAGGAGCGTACATATAAAGTCTCTGGTTTTCATACGGCGTATGACGAGTTATTGCTTTACCAGTTACATTGATATGATGACGCTGTAAACGTTCTGTAAGAAGCGCTGAAACTGTAGCTATTCGAGCATATACAAATTTCATAAAGTCGGGGTATACATCCGGAGCCATAATGGTTACCGCTGTATATTTCCCGCCGGTCTTTGCGTTATATTCAGTCAGCAAATGAACTTTCTGTTCGGCACCCCCGCCGGACACAATTCCGCCGATAAGGTTAGAAAGAGTTGCACGTTTAAGGTTTTCATGTGCTGTCTCTATCATATCCATAATATTTCCGGTAACCATAGAATAAAAACTTGCCAACTCTTCAGGGCCCGTAAATGCACATTCTATCTGCTCACGAAAATACGAACGCTCAATACTAAACACATTAGCGCCATAAAAATTTGTCTGCAATATATTGGGACGGCGAAGCTTATACATGTCTACACTCTGTCCGTCGTCAGGCAATGCGAAAGATGTATCATCTATATAATCACCATCAGCAATATTCAGCTTTCTTCTAATATTCCCCCAACGTTCCTTGTCAACCCTCAGTCCCGGGAACTTTTCGGAATAGGGTCTAATCGAAAAAATTGTCCGATTAACCATCTGCGTTATGGCGTTCATTACAGGGTCGGTTCCATTTTTTAACGCTGTTGTAGCTACCGATACAAAATCCCCAGTAGTTGTGGGGGTCAAAACCTTTTCGCCTGTAGCCTGTTCCACAATTGACGTTAATACCGTTGAAATTTGGTTAAAATTCAACTCATTTACACTTGCCATTATTTCTTCCTCCCATTAATAAGGTATTCGTTTATATCATCTATTGTAGTTGTTTTATCTCCGCCTAAATTCCGTAACTGATTAGTAGCTATAATCGTTTTCTTTAAATCATCAATGCTTTTCTGTAAATCTTTTATATAATCCATATTTTCAAAATGGGGTTCTTCCGGCGTTATTGTTTCAGTCTCTACCTGCGAAACATCCGCTACCGTTTCTACGGGTTTAGACATTTCTATAATGTCTTCTTTTGTAAATCCCGCGTCTATTAGTTTAAATATATCGTTAATTTCCATTGTGCAACCTCTCCACTAATTTTTTTAATTCTTCAACTGCTTCTGTTAATTTATTAATTGTTTTGGTATTCATTATATACAATGCTATACATGCAGCAATAGGAAACCCTAAATTTGCTATAATTTGAGTAATATCTGTAAAGGTCATTTATCGGATATCTCCTTCATTATTTTCACAATGTCTTTACTGTTTACTTTACCATCTCCGTTTACATCCTTACCACCTGTTCCATTTGCAACTGCTTTCATCTCTGCAACAATATCTTTACTGTTTATTTTACCATCTCCGTTTATATCACAGGTTAAATCTGTCCATCCATTACAATTAGTTTTTGGTATTATTTCAGAATAGTCATATTTACTATAATCTTGGTCACAAGTTACTCCTGCAACTTGATTCGGCCGTATTAGATTCGTTTCACCGCCATATTGCCATAAATCATAACCGATATTCGGCGGTGTTGTGCTCCATTTCGCAACCCAACATACATATCGCCCATACAACTCATCATAATTTACACAGTTTTTGAACCAATCCTGAGAGGAATATACGCCAACAAAAAGATTATATGATTCCATTTTATTTAGTATTCGTTTAATTACTGCCGTGTTTACTTCCTTTGTACGATTTCTCCAGCTGGCGGCTTCTACATCAAGAAATACTGGATATTCCAACTGCAAAGTGTCAAGTCTGCTTGCCGTCTCATATGCGAAAACGTCAAGAAAATAGTTTTCTTCATTAAGGCCGTTTGCGTATACATACGCCCCAACTTTCAAACCTTGCTCTTTACAGTTTATGTAATTATCCAAAAAATACTTATCCTGATTAAATCCCGGAAGCCCTCCTCCAAGTCTGCAAATACAAAAGTCGAAGCCCTCCGCTTTTGCTTTCTCGGTGTTAAACGCGCTTCCTTGATATTGACTTATATCGATTCCTGATATCATATTACACCTCATTAATAATTCCCAACCATTACCCGCCCGTGAATTTCTTGCGTGAGCTGCGCACGTCCGCCCTTCCGGGGCTTGCTCTGGACTATTCACAAGTTTATTATAACATACA
>ENA-OPFN01000209-OPFN01000209.1-human-gut-metagenome-genome-assembly--contig:-NODE-209-length-7715-cov-1.692820_pt1 | contig 7715 bp, 4 predicted proteins | sample MGYA00241717_ERZ501565 | MGnify/ENA primary metagenome ERZ501565 (study PRJEB25962, sample SAMEA2042381) | human gut metagenome | biome: human gut; feature: human-associated habitat; material: faeces... | reverse complement strand
CAATATGATAATAAATCCGGTGATACTACATTTAACATTTTTCCAGTATTGATTGATCCATCAGCATTTCTTAAAAGCTTATGAATATCAGTATTACCTGTAGCATCGTATTCAAAATTAACAGACTCAAATATTGAATCAGACATACTATTATATGCTTTACCAGAAGCAGTTGAATCATAGCTTGAAGCATCCTTAAAATCGGTGAAGCATGTATATTTATTCTTACCAGAGTTAAATATAGAATATGCTGTTGAACCTCTATAAGCATCCTTATTGCTATATGTTATACCTGCTGTAGTTTGATTTGTCATATATGATAAAAGACCATAATAATTATTATATGATTTTTCATCACGTGCTAAATCAAAATTATTAGATGTATTTCCATTAGGAAGTACTGCTCCTGTTTCAGAATCACATGTTGCTGAGTTATTGTAGGCTGTACAGTTTTTCAAAGATAGAACACCTGGATTTGAATTATCACTAAGTCCATGTAATCTATTTTCAAATGCCATACAGTTTTCAACAATGACATTACCCTCCATAACAGATCCACCTAGCTTAAAGCCAATACCATCACCATCACGAGTTGCAAAAGATGTATTAGTTTTTTTTGCAAGCACTTGGGCAGTTGTTGTAATTGTAGTAACACCATATTTATCAAGATCATCTTCAGATGGAGAAGCTGTTTCAGTAACCATCCATTTTGGAAAGATAAGCAATTTTTGATAATAGTTGTTCCCACTTTACCAGAATCAGATTTTGCATACAAATCCCAGCCATCATCTGAATTACGATAAGCAATACAGCCATCAAATACATTACCTTCACCAGTTGTTAGCTTAGCAGCAAAGCCATCAGCATTTTCACCATATGATTGGTAATCATAATTATTATATGATGTACAGTTCTTAATTAAATTATTATGAGGCCAATCCTTAATATTGGTTTGACTAGAATCAGCACGACCAATTTGAAGACCAGTATCTTGATTTTCATGGAATGAACAATTTTCAACAATATTATAAGACCCAGCAATGTAAACACCATTATCGCCAGCACCCATAACATCGAATCCATATAAATACCAATAATTAGCATTTATTTGAATACCACGTGATACAGAAGCAATCGTTTGTTCTGTAAAATCGAATGTTACACTTGCGCCATCATCAGCTTTTACTGTAATAGGATTTCCTTCTTTTCCGTCTTGACCAGCAGAAACTAAAATTCTGTCATTTAACTTATAGTTACCATCTAGAAGAATTAAAGTATCACCAGCCGTTAATTTTTTAAAGGCTGTACGTACATCAAGAGGTGACTTCTTACTACCCTTTGCGGTTTCTTTTCCCGTAGGAGCGGCATAAATTACATTTTCTTCTATATCATCAGAACCACAAGCTGTCATACCAATTAATGCAAAACATGCAAGTGGTAGTGTTAATAAAAATTTCCTTTTCATTTTTATTCCTCCTACATTACATACGTACCAATGAAGTAAACACTTACTCCACCAGTTGACCAAATATAATACTTACCTTTGCCTTTAAGTTCAAAGGTATATCTTTGAAGAGTTGTACCAACCTTATATGTTTTAACAACATTTCCATCCGCATCATAAAGACCAATTTCAGATCCTTCTTGACTTGCGGCCACAACAGTAACCCTGTTTTCTACAATAGTAGCATCAAATTCAATTGAATATTCATCTCTCGTACCAGCACCATTTAAAATAACAGAACGAGCAAATGACTGACATCCACATGATTGACTATCATTTGATACAATATATCCCTTATTTACAACAAATTTACCGACTGCTACATCTTCCGAAGCTGGTGTATTTGTAATATCAATTAAGCCTGCTGTAAATGTTTTATTAGCCTTTACAATCTCAACAGTTCTTGTACAATTCTTAGTAACACCATTATATGTAAACGCAACATTTACATTATCACTCTTGGCCTCTGAAGAATCTTTAAATTTTGATTTTAAATCAGTTGTAAAGCCGTCAGTTATAACTTCTTTAACTCCTTCTTTATATGTTATTTCAACTTCCCAGTCTGAAATATCAATATTAGAGTATTGAAGGAATTTTGAAGTACCCTTTGTTACTTTAATTGAATCCATATTTAAAACAACACTTGCGAAGAAGCATGTTTCAACCTCACAGCTACGTGTAACACCATCAACAGTATAATCTTCCTTAAATGTTACACCTATTTCATAATCTCCACGCATCTTAGAGTTAAATGATTCCTTTGAAACTGTATATTGATCACTTGTAAGCAATTTAGTAGATCCATCCTCATAGAATGCCGTTACGGTTAAATCGGATAAATCTAATTCTTCATTATATTTATAAGATGTTTTATTAGTTTTTGCAGTAATACCAACCACATTATTAACTGAATCTAATACTGTTTTAACTAAAACATGAATGCTTCTTGTTTTAGTTACACCATCATCAGTATAAATAATCTTAACAAATTGGTCACCTTTTTGATTAGGATTATATGTACTTTCATCATATGTATAATCTGTAACCTGCTTTACAGTACCATCAGTGTATCTTGCATTAACAACTAAACCTGTAAAATCAATATCTTGACCTTCATAATATGTTTTTTTCATTTTAGTATCATCTATGGTTATATTTGATAATTTAACACCTTCTGGTTCTTCAATTGTACTACTTTGAACAGGCGTTTGTGTTGGTTTTTGAATAGGTGATAGTGTATCACTTGTTTTTTCTTCACCACATGACATCATTCCTAACATTGCAAGTCCTATTAGAGGAAATGCAAGCAGCTTTCTTTTTTTCATATTTATTTCCATCCTTATTTAAGAATAAAGGGTAAGACTTAAAAAAGCCATACCCATTATATTCAATTTTCATTATTCAGCCTTTGTAGCTTCAATACCAGCGAAACGAACGCCACCACCATTTGAAGTGAAAGAATATGTTCCCGCTTCAAGAGTAATCTCAATAGTTGTATCACCATCAGCAGTCTTAGATAAATCACCCGTTTTTAATTCCGTTCCAACTGCATCTTTAATAATGTATTTTTTATTTCCAGATGCATTTGCAATAATACAAAAATAATCTCTTTTCCATCACCAGCATCAAGTTTGATTTGCATTTCGCCCTGATTAATAGCTGTATTTGAATCAGCTTTACAAGTTCCTGTTCCTACCTTAACATCAACAAAATTACCTTCAAACAATGTTTGTTTTTTATAATCAGTACCACTTGTTAAGTTAGCATCCTTTATATAATAAGACTCACTATTGAAATTCTTAACAGTTAAAGTAATAGCATTTGAACTATAATCTTGATATGATAACTTCATATATACTGTACCAACTGATGCAAACGCATTTGTCGCAGTATCAATTAAAGTTGTACAATCAGCATCACTATAGAACTTGGTTGAATAGCCTTCTGCTGTACTTAAAATTGTATCATTATATTTAGACCAATCAGCATCAGTTCCATCTGTATAAGAAACAATTAATGATGAAGCATAAGAATCAGAGCCAACAGCTACCTCATTCTTATATTCAAATTTTCCTTCTTTTACCTCAAGCATTGTAATATTATAAGTTGTTGTCTTAGACGCATAAGTTAATTCAACTGTATATGTTCCCTTTGTTAGAGTTGTAAATTGTGATGTTACATCAGCTTCGCCATCTAATACTTTGTAAGTAATCTTTTCAGCATCATAAGCAATATCTTGTGTTACTGAATCGCTATCAGTTGAAGTAATAACTAAACCTGAAAGAGAAATCACTTCTCCCTGTTTATATACTCCCTTAGCTTCTTCCTTAACAACAATATTTTCAATGGTTGCATTTGGATTAATTACTTGAATGTCGTATGTATCGCTATGACCTTTAGCAGTTACTTTAAGAGTTTTCTTTCCAGGTGTAGCGGTGCTAACTTCCGTATCATCAGTGTTTGTTACCTTATAGTCTTCTTTGCTAAGTATATCCCAAGTTCCTAAATTATTCTTTCCTTTAACAACTAAACCATCAGTACTAAATGTATCATTTAAATTAAAATCAGTTCTTACATTAGATGCATCAACCTTAATCTCAGAATATGTTAATGAACTTGCAGGTACATCATAAGCTATATCAACGCCATAGAAATACCATCCACCTGCTGTTGTGCCTAAAGTTGCATTTGTTGCACCAACATAGAAATAATATGTTCCAGCTGCAACATCAAATTCATATGAACCGATATTTGTTTTATCAGCGGCTGAAGCTACTTCTCTACTATAATCTGCATTATTAGTTAGAATAAATGAACGTTTTTGTTCAGAAGATGGCATACCATAGAAAGTTAGTTTGCTGGCTTGAGCAACCTTTACAACGATAACACGTCCATTTGAAACAGTACCATCAGCTGAAACATTAACGCTCTCGCCTGCAGCCACTGCAGATCCTTGCATCTTTAATCTTTGACTAAATTCAATTCCATCACAAGTTGCTGTTTTATCCTCAGATTGTATTTTTTTACTTGAATTTGCTGTGACATAAACCTCATTTCCATGTTGATTATAAATATCAACCTTTGTAGAAATATCAGTTTTAGTTGGAGTCACTCCCTTAACAACTGCATTTTCATGAATTGTTTGTTGCTTCTCACGTACAACTATTTCATAAGTTGCAAGCTTATCTCCAATACTTACAACTACATAATATGTACCAGCAGTTTTAATATTTTCTGCTTCTGTTTCATAACTATTGTCAGTATAGATTGTTACTATATATTCTTCTTCAGTTGCTACTACTTGAGAGCCATCTGAATAGTTTTTAGTTACAGTACCACCAAAGACAAACTCACTACCTGGTAAAAATTCCTTAGTTTGTCCTGAAACACTAATACTCTCTATTTTGTTTTGTTCAGGAGTATTTGTTGATGACTGATTTGGAGTCGTTGTAGTTGATTGACTCGGAGTAGTTGGAACAGGCGTTGGGGTAGGAGTTGGGGTAGTTGCTCCACCACCATTCTCTGTTGGAGTTGTGGTAGGACTTTGGGTAGTTCCACTTCCTGTATTATTATTACATGCGGCTAAGCCTAAGCCGGCTATTCCTAAAATGGCTAAACTGCTTAAAACCTTCAATTTATTTCTTTTCATTTAAATTTCCTCTCTTTTCTCTTTGGCATTCTTTGCCTAGTAAACACTTTCATTATAAAACATTATGAGAGCGTTTTCAATGCTAAATTTAAATTTTTACAAATAAAAAATGAAGCAGTATCTTAAATACCACTTCATTATTAATACTCTCCATTAAATTCTATGAAAATTTAATAGAAATATAACTATTCACTTCTTAAAGCCTCAACAGGATCTTGATGAGATGCCTTTGATGCAGGAAGTGCACCAGAAAGAACGGTTAAAAGAACCGATAAAGCAATCATAATAATTGCTGTTGTAGGGCTTAGAAGCATTATGTTAGGAATACCTGATAATGTTTCTACAACTAAATTCATAATACCCTGTAGTAAATAGGTTACAGCAACACCAAATACACCACAAGATAAGCCCGTCATAATTGTTTCAGCATTAAATAGATTATTTACATCTTTCTTACGTCCACCAAGAGATCTAATAACACCAATTTCCTTAACTCTTTCAACAACAGATACATAAGTAATTATTGCAATCATTACACAAGAAACAACTAAAGATAAGCATGTAAAGGCAATTAAAGCAATCGTAACCATATTAAGCATAGAATCAATCATAGAGATAATCAAAGATAAATTATCCGTATATTTAACCTCTTTACGTTCTTTATATGTTAAAACCTTATCACCAACAGTTATATCATTCAAGCCATTCCAAGCATCTAAATACTCAAGTACTTTATCCTTAGCTTTAAAATCAGTTGGATAAATAGAAATATCCGTTGCCAGTGAAGAGCCACCTACGTTATTAATTCCCAAGGTAAAGGCAAGCTTTGACACATCAACTGCATTACCACTCATCATTGATGACAAACTTGAACCACCTGTTGTACCAAGAATTTTAAAGCTAGATTGAGCCTTGCCATCATATTCATAACCTAAATTATAGAATACTCCTTCTTCTAAAGATGGAAGTAAGCTTGGCTCCTGTATATATTTAATTGGAACGGAAATTTCATTATTATGATTTTTCATATAGTTTACAATTTTACTGCTTTTAGAATCTGATAACATACGCTCTGTAAATGCTTTTGTATAATAAAAGCCTGTTTTTAAGCAACCATATGATACATCATCCTTTGGTGTTAAAATACCAACAACCTTAAGCTTATGCATATCACTTCCTGCTACATCCTTAGCATTATAATTATATTGGAAAATACCTTCCTAATATGATGTTTGAATATATGCGTGATCATTATCAATGTAATAAAATTCATGATTTAATAGTTCATCATAAGAGAACTTATCTTTATCAAGATTACTATTATAATTTTCATCATTTGTAGCCTTGTATGCAATATTTAAAAATTCATCTTGTGTATAATAACCAAGCTCTGCAAGTAAAATATCTGTTAAAGTTTTATCATTATCAAGGACAAGCATAACCTCATCATATGATGTAGCAATACTACCATGAATATCCTATTGACCCCTAATATAATCCGTATTAGATAATGATTGTCCTACAGGTGATGACATTGAAGAAATAACACTTACAAAATCCTTAAGTGATGTTTTGCTTAAAAGCTCTGTATAGGTAGCTGTTATAGCAGTAACTGATCTTAGATTATCACTTTCATTTTTACTATGAACATTATGAGTTGTATAAATATTATTTGTAATATCTATTCCATAATTGAAATTAATATCCGCTGCATAATCAGATGGCATAGCCTTTAAATAATTAATATAATCCTCAGTTATATCATTTTTAATTTCCGCTTCACTCATTTGAGCATATTTTTTAGCCATATATTCAACCATTGAATTTACATTAACATAACCATTTTCATCAATAAACTGTTTCTTCTCATCATTTGTCATCATACTCATTAAAGAGGAATAATCCAAACTATTTTGAGAAACCTTAATAGGATTACCTGATAGCATGTCATTTTGCATATCTTTAATATAAGTTTTAACACCATTAGACACCGCAAGAACTGCTGATATACCAATAATACCAATTGAACCTGCTATAATTGTTAAAATCGTTCTTTTCTTTTTAGAAAGTAAATTCTTAAATGATAGTTTAAACGCGGTTCTAAAGCTCATTTTAGCCTTTTCAAGTGCAAAATCAGCATTTTCTGAAGTTGCCTCTTTAGCTTCATCCTCTTCACTATAAGGATTACTATCCTCAACAATTTCACCATCAAGTAATGAAACAATACGAGTTGAATACTTATGAGCAAGTTCAGGATTATGAGTTACCATAATAACTAAGGTATCCTTGCTAATTTCTTTAATAAGCTCCATTATTTGAATTGATGTTTTAGTATCAAGCGCTCCTGTAGGCTCATCAGCTAGTAAAATTTCTGGATTATTAATTAAAGCACGAGCTATCGCAACTCTTTGGCATTGACCACCAGATAGCTGATTAGGCTTTTTATTATAAGAGCCTTTTAAACCAACTCGGTCAAGTGCTTCACGAGCACGTTTTTTTCTTTCTTCCTTAGTAACACCAGCAATTGTAAGTGCAAGTTCAACATTTTCCTCACTTGTTTGA
>ENA-OPFN01000193-OPFN01000193.1-human-gut-metagenome-genome-assembly--contig:-NODE-193-length-8013-cov-2.461297_pt1 | contig 8013 bp, 7 predicted proteins | sample MGYA00241717_ERZ501565 | MGnify/ENA primary metagenome ERZ501565 (study PRJEB25962, sample SAMEA2042381) | human gut metagenome | biome: human gut; feature: human-associated habitat; material: faeces... | reverse complement strand
CATAAAAAGAGACTCTCTTAAATACTCCAATAAAGAACATATTAAATAGATTAGAATTACAAACAAAGGCATTGTTATAATATAAAAAATATTACTGCCATCAAACCAGTTGCCAAATTGATATTGTTGATACCATCGTTCAAATATAGGATTTGCATGGATTAAAAAAACACCAAATGATAAAGGTGCAAAGAATCTGATAATAGATATAAAAATATTATTCCTTATTGTCGTTTTCACAAAAAATAAAAACAGACAAAATGCACAAATGACTACTAAAGGGTTATTGTATTGAAGAGAACCTAAAACTGGAATATCATAAAATTCAGAAATAGCACCAACTATTGACCCTAATAAATACAGCGCTAAAAATACCCACTTTGATGGTAACCCCAAATAGATAGTCTTTATCCATGCTGTGATTATATACAGCATAATAAACCACATAAAAGAATACCCACCCCCTATTGCCAAATAATGACTACTCGATAATGGAGAAAGAAAAGAAAAGAAAAGAAAAACACATATGGTCATTAATGATAACTGTTTTAAAGACATATTATCCAACATCTTATTCAAAAACGGAGAACACAGATATAATATTATATATCCAGAACAAAAATCATAGGCTTCTCCTATAATAGGAAAAGACTTAGCTATATCCACTAATGTTATTTGTTCGCCAAGTAGTACCGCGACTGATGACATAACCACAGTCCAAAACATTATTGTCCATATCAAATTTAGTACTTTTGAAAAAGATGTAGACTTTAATCTTAAAAACCATGCACTTATTATAATAAATACATCAACCGCCACGATAGACAAATGTTCATACAAATCAATGCAAAGCTCATAAGAATCATTACTATTGATTTTTAGAAAGCCTCCGAATAGATTCGTATGAAGAACTAATACCATCATCATTGCTATAATTCTCAATAAATCAAGAGAGTACGTTCTACTCCCTAATTTATTGATTACTAACAATTTACATTTTTTCATCAAGATTTTTTCCTTTTTCATCATGCTCAAAATTGGGGATAAAACGCTTAATAGCAGTAATAACTTCTTCCTTAGTAAAATCCGGTTCTGCAAAAATACTTTCCATTTCATTTAGGAAACTATCAATTTCCTCTATCGGACGTTTCTTTACTTCTTCAATTACTCCTAAACTAATAAAACGCTCCAAATTTATTTTCTCACCAGGAATATAGAATTCCTCGTATGACTTCTCCCCTGTTGTATCACTTTTAAAATAAACTACCGGATAGTTTTTACTATCGAAAGGCCTCTCTGAGGCAAACTTTTTTGCTTCCTCATCCGTGGAAAATTCTCTTTTTACATACCCAATAGTCTTTATATACTCATCGCATATAGACGAGAATGTCAACATTTGTTTTTCACCCAATTTTGGGAAAAATATCTCACCATTTTTGCCAAGAATACAAGCTAACATACAAATTTGACCGCTTTCTTCGGGAGAAACGAAATAACGTTTCACATCATTAGGAGCAGCCAAAGGTTGTTTCTTCATTATCCGTTGTATCCATCCATCCGGCAGAGAACCATTAGAGAAAGCGACATTAGCAAAACGAGCAGTAGTCACTTTGAATTTTGAAGTATAAGCCATAATCATATCTTCCATGATACGTTTACTGGCTCCCATAATATTTACCGGATTGGCGGCTTTATCCGTGGATACACAGAAAAAATGCTTAGGTGGATATTCAACAAGCAAGTCAAGAAGTTTCTTTGCCTTGATAACATTATTTTCTATCAATGCCTGAACAGAATACTTATCCTTTTCGCTACGAACATGCTTATGGGCTGAGAAATTGGCTACTATATCAAAGCCTTTTTCCTCACGAAAAATTCTTTCAAAGATAGGATCTACAAAATTCAGAGTATACGTACGATATTCAGTAGGTACATACATACCGTATGTGGAACGTAAATCGCGTGTCAATTCTGCTAGCCCGTTTTCATTCAAATCAACAACAATTAACTTAGATGGTTTAAACAGTAATATGGCTTTAATAAAAGAAGAACCAATAGATCCGGCTCCACCTATTACGCATACACTCTTGTCTTCAATCTCTCGCTTCAGTTCTTCCTTGTTAGTCTCAATATCAGCCATAAAAAGACTAACAGAACGCATCGTAATCCTATCCGAGATAAATTTATTCAGATTAAACATAATTTCTTGATATATTTTTATAGTAAAAAATATTGAATATATTAAATACGATTTGAATATTTACTTCTATTTAAGGTAGAATACTTTATACCATTCAGCAAACTTCCTTAATCCAATCTGTAATGGTGTCTGGGGTTTAAATCCGAAATCACGTTCCAGATCTGTAGTGTCTGCATAAGTTACAGGCACATCACCTATTTGCATAGGGACAAGCTGCTTATGGGATTCAAAATCATAATCATCAGGAAGCACTCCAGCGCAAATAAGTTCTTTCTGGAGTATTTGTACGAAATCAAGCAAACTTTCGGGATGACTGTTACCAATATTATACACCTTATAAGGTGGTACTGGTAAGCCATCCTCTCCAATCCTACGCTGAGGGCTTTTATGAATGACACGTTGTACACCTTCCACAATATCATCAATATATGTGAAGTCACGCCAGCAATTACCATAATTGAAAATTTGGATATTTTCTCCTTTTATCAGCTTGTTGGTAAAACCAAAATAAGCCATATCAGGTCTACCAGCAGGTCCATAAACAGTAAAGAAACGAAGTCCGGTACTCGGAATATTATAGAGCTTGCTATAGGCATGCGCCATCAGTTCGTTACTCTTCTTGGTAGCGGCATAAAGACTGACAGGATTATCCACTTTGTCATCGGTACTATACGGGACTTTGGTATTACTGCCATAGACAGAACTGGAAGAAGCGTACACCAGATGCTGTACTCCATTTTGCCCATTATCATAACTGTGGCGGCATGCTTCAAGAATATTGTAAAAACCGATAAGATTACTTTCGATGTATGCATCAGGATTGACAATACTATAACGTACACCTGCCTGAGCAGCAAGGTTAACTACCACATCAAAGCAATAATCATTAAAAAGGCGATTGATAAGAATTTTATCAGCAAGGTCGCCTCTAATAAAAGTATAAGTACTCTCGGGATATCGAGCTGCAATTTGTTCTATACGATTTAAACGATATTCCTTAATACTGACATCATAATAGTCGTTCACATTGTCAAGTCCTACAATATGAATCGGACTCTCGGTCGTAAGAAGTCGTTCTACTAAACTGGAGCCTATAAAACCGGCAGAACCGGTAACTAATATAATCATAAAAAAGTTAGTCTCTACGGAAAATGTCTCGGGTAAATACTTTTTCTGCCACATCGTCCAGACAAGTGTCATACCGGTTGGCTATAATGGCATGGCTCATCTGCTTGAATTTAGTAAGATCATTAATCACTGCACTTCCAAAAAAAGAAGTGCCGTCTTCAAGTGCAGGTTCGTAAATAACAACCTCTGCACCTTTAGCCTTAATACGTTTCATAACGCCCTGTATGGATGACTGACGGAAATTGTCAGAATTTGATTTCATCGTTAATCGGAATACGCCTACAATAATGTGTTGCTCTTTCTGTGCTTCCCATTGGCTGGAAGCAGTGTAATAACCAGCTTTTCGTAATACTTGATCGGCGATGAAGTCCTTACGGGTACGGTTACTCTCAACAATGGCGGTCATCATATTCTGAGGTACATCAGCATAGTTAGCAAGTAGTTGCTTTGTGTCTTTAGGAAGGCAATAACCACCGTAACCAAAGCTAGGGTTATTATAATGGGAACCAATACGTGGATCAAGACCTACACCCTGAATAATAGACTGAGCATCAAGCCCCTTCACTTCAGCATATGTGTCGAGTTCGTTAAAGTAGCTTACACGTAAAGCAAGATAGGTATTTGCAAAAAGTTTTACAGCTTCTGCCTCTTTTAGCCCCATAAAAAGAGTATCAATATTTTCTTTGATTGCACCTTCCTGTAACAAGTTAGCAAAAATTCGCGCTGCGTTTTCCATAGCAGAGATGTTAGCAATAACTCTAATTGCAGAATTCTCTTCATCAAGATCAGGTTTATTTATTACTTTCGGAATACCTACAATAATTCTGCTTGGATATAAATTATCATACAATGCTTTTGACTCACGTAAAAATTCTGGAGAAAAAAGAAGATTAAAGTTCTTCCCTTTCAATTTCTCATCCACAAGAAACCGTAAAGCATACTTCACATAGAGACTACGACAATACCCCACAGGAATAGTACTTTTAATCACCATTACAGCATTAGAATTCACGCTTAACACAAGATCAATCACATCCTCAATGTGATGGGTATCAAAAAAATTTTTCTGTGGATCATAGTTGGTGGGAGCTGCAATTACCACAAATTCAGCATCCCTATATGCTTCTGCTCCATCTAAAGTAGCTGCTAAATTCAACTCTTTCTCCGCAAAATATTTCTCAATGTATTCATCTTGAATAGGCGATATGCGATTATTAATTTTCTCTACTTTCTCAGGAATTATATCGACCGCTATAACTTGATGATGCTGTGACAACAGGGTGGCAATAGACAACCCTACATAACCAGTTCCGGCTACTGCAATTTTCATATATAGTAACTTGAATTCGATTTCTTATTGATATGTGTATTTAGAAGATAAACTTGAATCAAAAATAGAAAAATTGTATCTTTGAAAAGATATTCAAAAAACACTTAATTATTCTATTGCCTCATGGGAATATTGATTTTCTTCAAAATTCTTCAGATCCTCAATAATCTCCACCTGCTCCAACGTCAACTGTGACTGATCCCACGTATTGATAATAGCATGTGCTTCTTGAGCTAATTCCTTATCATAAACTTCGCTATAACAATAAGTCAAAAGTCGAACTTTGAGCAATGATGCCGGTAGTTTAGGAAGAACTTCCCAACTACGGTCCAATACATTCTGAATGTATTCTTGCTTATGACCGTTATCGTGAATTGTAGCGGCAAAAGCCACTAAAAGACCAAGACAGAGTTCGGCTTCCGCTTCTACAGTCTTGCCTCGAGTACCGTAAAGATCAAGAGCCTGCTCGTAAACATCACGATTCAAACGCGTGAACTGGTCAACGTAGATGGGACTTCCGTCCAACCCATAAACAAGAAGATTATGGGCTAAGGAAAATAATGAATCCATTGACTAAGTATGGTTTATGATTGATAAATTATGAATTACAAATAGAAAATTATTCAACAGGTTCAACGAGTGATGGCGAAATAAAAGTAGTAGCAACAGCCATGACACCTTCAATATACACGACGATCGTGGCGAATACGGACAAATTCACCTATTACCCCCTCGAATACACCACCCGTAATACGTACTTTTTGCCCTTTTGCCAAATGTAATTCGGCAGGTTCCACATAAAGAATAGCTTCCTCGTGGCTACCTGCCACAAGAATAAAACTACGCATCTGCGCATCGGGGATGACTACAGGTCGGCAAAACTCACGATTCATGATAAAACGTATAGGCATAGAAGATTCCAATTCATCTTTCAAAGCATCTATACGTTTACGAGTAGAGTGAACAAAAACAAGGTTATGAATAGCCGGAAGTAATCTACGAACACGCTTACCAGACTTTATGACATATTCATAACGCATCGGAATGAAATTCTCAATTTTCTCAGCATCCAAAATCGCTTTCAAAGCCAACTCACGACTGTAAGAAACCCGAATTGCAAACCAATTCATATCCGATTGAGGATTAACAGTCGACGGTTGAGTACCAGAATTGCACTGTACAGCAGAAGATGTCTTTACTGAGGAACGAGACATTATAATAATAATTGTAGAGTATAAAGTGATTAAATCCTAATGAAAAAGGCGTTCTTTAGGGACACCGGAGTACTGAAGCACTTCCGATCAATTTATGTAATGCAGTTATTTTCAACAGTTTAGTTAGCATCCATCTTGTTTTAGAACTTCCTACCATCGCGGAAAAAAGAAGTAGAAAAACAGTTATGTTAGTTATTCGCTCATAAAAAGCTGAAAACGAAGACATTAAAAACAAAGAATGTTTTTTAGACGTTCGTTTAATGGACGTCAATATTTTAGAAAAGTAAAAGGGAAAAAACACTTAGAAATTTGCAAAAAATAAAGATGAATAAAGTTTGGCTCAATAAGCTAATAGACAATACTTTATGCCTATACTCAATAATTTATGAAAATATTTTTATTGAACATTTTGCTCGTTTCAAAAATACAGGTTATCTTTGTGTCCATTAAACGAACGTTTAAAAAACACTTTTTTACATCCACATATTTTTCTGATACACAAATAATTGCCAACAATTACATATATTTTCCACTATTTAATTCCATTTAGGACTTGCCCACTTCCCCATGAAAAGCTAACTTCGCCATTCATGACATTTTTCCGTCGTTAATTATTTGCATTAAAACAAGAATTATTATGTACGATAAAAGAATAAAAGCGCAGAATAAAAAAAACTGCAAAAGGGAATAACAACAACAGCAAAGTTGCTTTAACACAAATCGTTAAGAAAAAGAGAGGAGTAAAGAGAGGAGAAGATATTCAAGGAGTTTACCTGAAAAGGGATGTATTGGAAATGCTCCTTTTGGAGATGTTCATGGAAGGAGACATGGGGGTCGATCCAAAGGCAGGATTAGCCACATTGGAGCGTTTCATAGCCGAACGGAAGATATTTGTTACAAAGAGCGGTAAACCTCTATCATTCAATACCATAAAGGATGATTTCACTGAGATTCTCAAAGAATTTCTAAGAAAAATAACCAATAACAAAAAGAAAAAATAATAACAAAAAACAGTAAATAATTAACGACATACAACTTGTGCATGAAGCTTATATCTTTGCCGGCACTTTAGCAAAGATCAAGCCATATATCAAAAAAAGATGCCGCTTCTTCAAAAAGAACGGCATCTTTCTTTTTATTATGACTCCAACACCTGCTAAACAAGAAACAATATTAATATAAAAGACAAACAATGAAAAAGTCGGCAAAGAATGCTTCACTTCACGAAGCACTGAGAAAACTATGGAAAATACGTATCATGCTTGAAAAAGGTTATACCCAAACATGTGCAGAATGGATGGCAGAAAGAATTGAGAGCCTAATTGACCACATGCAATATGGGCACGCTCTCATCGCATTCTACAAACAAGACGGAACATTCAAACTGGTGAAAGCAACACTGATACATTACGAAAACGAATTCCACAGAAACTACGAAATCACCCGAGTGACAGGCACCATCATCTTTTGGGACGTGGAACAACAGGCATGGAGAAATTTCCAACTGGAGAATTTTCTGGAGTGGAGACCGATATGCTGAAAAAATTAATTATTAAAGAAAAGATTATGGCTATGACGTATGGGGGAATCATGTATTTCCCATTGAATGTGAATTTCTTTGAAGACGCACCGATAGAATTGATAGAAGCCAAATTCGGATTGGTGGGAGAAGCGGCAGTGATGAAACTACTATGCAAGATGTACAAGGAAAAGGGATATTACCTGTTGTGGGGAGAAGAGCAATGCACGCTCTTCTCACACAAAACGGGAATTGAGAAAAGTTGTATGGAAGGCATCATCAACATTCTGGTGGAGAAAGATTTCTTCGACAAAAGATGCTACGAGGAGCGACATGTACTGACTTCTGCAGAAATTCAGAAAATTTGGCTGGATGCCACCAAGCGGAGAAAAAGAGAATTGACGCCACTACCCTATCTGCTGATAGAGAAAGGGAATGACACCAAAGCAGAGGCTGATCATAAACCGGAAAAAGAAGACGGTTGCATACAAAATCAAAAGAATTACATGCAGTCTGCAAACATTTCACCCGAAAATGCAGACAATTCAAAACAAAGTAAAGTAGAGCAGAGTATAGCAGTTAAGGAGGAAGAAAGTCCTGTCGGGAGCTTATTTCTGACACC
>ENA-OPFN01000146-OPFN01000146.1-human-gut-metagenome-genome-assembly--contig:-NODE-146-length-9063-cov-2.269205_pt1 | contig 9063 bp, 8 predicted proteins | sample MGYA00241717_ERZ501565 | MGnify/ENA primary metagenome ERZ501565 (study PRJEB25962, sample SAMEA2042381) | human gut metagenome | biome: human gut; feature: human-associated habitat; material: faeces... | reverse complement strand
CAGCATGCCGCAAATGGCGTTTTACAGCGGCTAAAAACAGCTCAGGTTTACCGGTACGCTGCTATGCAAGCATTCCGATAATTTTTAAAATTGGTAACTAAAAAATCCCCATCTCTAATATATACCCTCTTTACTGTTTCTTTGGCAAAGAGGGTATATATTAAATTAATTAATTATGTTAGCTTTATAATTGTTGCGTAAGATAATGTTTCAAAAATTTTATAGGAGTATGCCGAGATAATGAACGAGAAATTACGGAATCTCTTAAAAAATAAATATATTAAATTGATGCTGATTGTTGTATTCGGAATAATTTTAATCTTAATATATCAGCTAATGTTTAAAAGTGAACCAGCAGCGAGAAAAGAGGTCTTAAGACCTCTTGTTCATGTGGAAGCAGTTTACAAAAAAGCAATGTATAAAGAAATTTCTCTATTTGGCAAGACGGAAGCTAATGCTCAAATAGATATTATAAATAAATTTGCCGGTAAAATTGCAAATATCAATGTTGATTTGGGTTCGTTTGTACATAAAGGCGATATTTTGATTGAACAGGATTTGCAGGACGCAGAAGCCGAACTTCGCAAAGCATATGCAAGATACAGAGAAAATGATGCTAAAGCAGCTGAAAATGATGCTGAATTTAATAGTGACTATTATAAATATAAAGCTGATTATGAATTAGCAAAATTAAATTATGAACGCTATAAAAAATTATACGATATGGGTGCAGTAGCAAAAGCGGATTATGACAGCAAAAAACAAATAATGGTTAACGCCCAGGCTGCATACGAAGCCTTATCAAAGCAAAAAAATTATGGTGATACTGCAGCATCTGTTTATGCCAGAGAACAGGTTGCTGAAAGGCGTTATCAAGAATATATTTTAGCACAAAATAAAAAGACCGATATGATTTTAAAAGCACCTGGAAATGGAATTATTAGTTATCGAAATGCAGAAATCGGTGAATATATACCGGCAGGAACTAAGCTGTTGACTATTACAGATAACAGCAAATTACATAAACCCAGATATAGATTGTAATATTTCGGAAGCTAATGCAGCTGTTGTAAAAGCTGATACAAAAATAACTATGAACATCGAATCGTTAGGTAAATCTTTTGACGGAATCATATCATATGTAAGCCCTGATAAAAATAAAGAAAGTAATAGTTACCTTGCCAGAATAAAATTGCTCGAGCAGAATGAAGAAATAAAATCGGGCATGTTTGCCAGGGGATATTTAAAAATACTTATAAAAGAAGATGCTCTTTACGTAAATAAGGATATTATTAAAGATAAAAACGGGAAGAAATATGTTTTTATTGTAAATAAAGATAATCAATTGGAACAACGTGAAGTAACGTTAGGTATTAATAATGATACAGAAGTTGAAATTATTGATGGTATTAATGAAGGGGAAGTTCTTGATAATTTATCACGCTTACGTGATGGAATTAAAGTTCAAATAGATAAAACCGGAGAGGATTAAAGATGAATATAACAAGGTTTTCTGTAAAAAGACCGATAGGCATTACAATGTTATATGCAATAATTGCTGTGCTGGGCATATTTAGTTTTTTTAAGATTGGCGTTGAATTATTGCCGGAAGTAGATTCTCCGTATGTAAGTGTAATAGTTAATTATCCCGGCGCAAGTACTGAATCAGTTGAACAGCAGGTAACAAAGCCTATAGAAGATGTATTGTCAACCATTTCACATTTTAAGCAGGTAAGGTCAGCAACAAGGCCGGGCAGAGCCGAAATATTTGTAGAGTTAGATAGCAGTGCTGACGCTGATCTGGTAGCTATAGAAGCAACAAAAAAGGTAAGTACTATCAGAAAAAATTTGCCGGATGATATTGATGAGCCTGTTGTTATTAAACGTTCTTCTGACGAATATCCAATAATGCAGATTGCCGTCACAGCTCCTTATGAGATGGCAGATATATATTCTATAACTGAAAAAATTTTTGCGGAAAGGTTTCAGCAGGCCGGCGGTGTTGCAGATATTGAATTGAGCGGTGGGCGAGTTAAAGAAATCAGTATAGATGTTGATAAAGAAAAATTAAATTATTATGGGTTAAACCTGCAGGATATTATACAAAATATAAAAAACGAAAATGTCTTTCTATCATCCGGATCTGTTTATACGGGCGTAAAACAAACTACTGTCAGATTAACGGCTCAATACGAAAAACCGGAAGATATTGAAAATGTACAGATAAAGACAGCGAATGGGCAAAATATTATACTAAAAGATATTGCTGAAATTAAGGCAAAAGAAAAACGTGCAGTAACTTATAGCCGTGTTGACGGAAATGATGCTGTTGCCATAGATATATATAAAGCAAGCGGTGCCAATATAGTTAATACATCTGATAATGTATTAATTCAACTTGAAAAACTAAAATCGGAGTATCCTGATTATACTTTTACACTTGTTTATGATCAGTCTTCCTTTGTAAAAAATTCATTAAAAAATACTTTTTATACATTACTTGAAGGACTTTTTACAACTGGTATAGTTTTGTATTTATTCCTCAGGGGCTGGCAATCATCACTTGCAGTAATGATTGCTATACCGGTATCGTTAATAGCTACATTCTTTTTAATGTATCTTGCCGGATTTACTTTTAATATGATGTCATTAATGGGCATGGCATTATGCATAGGTATTCTGGTTGATGATTCCATTGTAGTACTTGAAAATATCCAACGTTATATTAATAATGGCTATTCAGCAGATAATGCTGCTGAACTTGGAAGAAATGAAATAGGCATGGCAGCTGTAGCCATGACGCTTTGTGATGTAGTGGTTTTCTTGCCTATAGCTTTTATGCAAAGTTCAACGGGTCAGTTTTTTAAACAATTCGGATTGACAATAACTTTTGCAACTTTGATGTCGCTACTTGTTTCGTTTACATTAACGCCTATGCTTGCTTCAAAGTTTTATTCGCATGGAATAAAACTGCCCGAAGGCAGAGTCTGGAAATTTTTAGATAAAATTGAGAAAAACACAATAAATAAATACGAAAAAATACTAAAAAAATGCCTGCTTTATCCCCGTAAGGTTATATTTACCATAGCAGCACTGTTTATTGGGGCTGTATTACTTATACCTTTTGGATTTGTAGGTGCAGAATATATGCCAAGGACTGACGAAAGCGCTATTCAGGTAAATATAGAATTACCAGTAGGTTACAGTGCGGAACAGACTAACGAAGTGCTATTATTATTTGACGAATATCTGCTGCAAATTCCTGAAATTGAGCATCATTTATCAAATGTTACGAGCACGGAAAGTAATGGTAAAATATCCATCAGCCTTTATAACAGGAGCAAACGATCCAAAGATGTATGGGAAATCGCTGATGAGATAAGAAAATTTGCTAAAAATAATTTTGGTGATATTAAAGTAAGGGTAAGTGAAATACAATCTTCTGTTACCGGCGTTTCGGGCGGCAAAACATTAGTACGTTCACCATTGCAGTTAGAATTAAGAGGCAGTGATATGGATGTGCTGATTAAAGAATCAAAGAAAGTATTAAATATTTTTAAGGAAACAGAAGGTGTTAAGGATATAAAAAGTTCCTATACAGAAGGTATGCCTGAAATAAAAGTAAGTGCAGATCGTGAAAAATTGCAATTTTACGGAGCATCTATTGAAGATATAAACAAATCTTTTGCAGCGGCAGTCGGCGGTAAAAATGCTGGCGTTTTAGCTAATGACCCTGATAATAGAGGGCTTGATACAGATATTACTGTTAAATTTAACGGTAGTGACAACTTTTTTGTCGAAGATATTAAAAGCATCCCTGTAGCAGCTAAAAATGGCACTGTAAATTTAGGCGATGTAGCCAAAGTTGAAGAAAGTGTCGGGCCGATAACTATTAGAAGAGTTGACAAAGAACGTATAATTAATATTCAGAGTAATTTGAGTGACAGACCTTTAAATGAAGTGGTGCAGGAAATACAGAAAAAATTAGAAGATAGTAATCTTAAATGTTCTTATATGTTCACCGGTCAGGCAACAAGTATGAATGATTCTTTTAAAGAAATGGCGATAGCACTGAGTATGTCCCTGCTGCTTATTTATTTGCTGCTGGCTGTACTATATGAATCAGTTTTTACACCCTTAATCAGGATGTTTTCTTTGCCGCTGGGATTAATAGGAGCAATTATATGTCTTTCTGTAACTGATAATACGCTTAATCTCTATTCATTAATTGGCATTTTGATAATGGATGGCCTGGTAGCGAAAAACGGGACTTTGTTATTAGATTATACACTAACTTTAATGAAGGAAGGAAAAAGCGCTGCTGAAGCAATAATAGAAGCCGGTAAGACCAGGCTAAAGCCTATTTTTATGACCGCAATAACTATGGTTGTTGGTATGCTGCCAACAGCCCTTGCCATGACTGAAGGCTCAGAAACAAGAGAGAGTATGGCCTGGGTTATTATTGGCGGCATGATAACTTCAACTGTTTTTACACTGATAGTCATACCTATAATATTTTTATGGATACAAAAACATTATCCTAACAGGATTTAATTAGTTTTTTTTGTTTTATTTACAAACTTAACAATAACTATGTTAAGTTGTAATAAAAAATAATTAATTAAAAGGAGAAGGTAAGAAAATGCAACATAATCAAAGAGGATTTTCAAAAAGTTTATTAATGACAGCGCTAGTAACTGGCACCGTATTATGGGGAAGTAATAGTGTCCTAGCTTCAGAAACAGCTCCTGAATTTTCACTTGATCCATTAGTAATAACTGCACAAAAAAGAGAAAAGAAAGATTTGGAGACACCGGCAGCAGTAGATGTCATTACAACTGAAGATGTTGAAAAAATGGCGGAGCCAGTGCGTTTGAAGTATTAAGACATTCTTTAGGTTTATCTGCTACATCAATGGGACCAAATGGTGCTTCATTGGGTACGATGACAAGTGAAATTACCATCAGAGGTGTAGAAAGAGGAACGCTTATTTTATTGGATGGTGTACCTTTGAATCAGGATGGTAAATATAATTTAGAAGATATTCCTTCGGACATTATAGACAGAATAGAAATTGTGCGCGGAGGCGGCTCTGTTCTATATGGTAGTGAAGCAAGCGGTGGTGTAATCAATATTATTACTAAGAAAAACGTAGGCAACAATATTAAAGTATCGGCAGGTAATTATGGAAGAGAACAGTACAGCGTTAGTGTCGGTGCTGATGGCTTTGATGCAACGGCTTATTATGAAGATAGAGGAAAAGTTGACAGAATTACTACAGATGCAAAATCTGGAAAGGGGAAAGATAAGTTAAATAAGCATGTTGAATACAATAATGGCGAACGGAAAGGTATTAGATGGAGCTATGATTTAAATGACAATTTAACATTCTATCATATGTATTCACAAAACGAAAATAAAATGTCCCATATTAGTAACGAGGGCGGTTATAATAATAGTATTGCACAAACAAATAATTATAAAGACGTTGATAATAATTTTACTTTAAATTTCGATGATAAATATGGATTTAAAGCCAGTGCTTCTTATGGAACACAAGAAAAAGAATATTATCAGACGGCATATAATAAAAATGGCAGTATTAAAAGCGATGGTTTAAATAGCTGGCGTAAAGGGCATAATACTAATATAGATATAAACAAGTCTTTTAATATTGGGGAAAACAAACTTTTGATCGGCGCCAATTACAAAAAAGAAGATATGGACATATACGGAAATACAATTGGTGTAACTTCTGGTAAAGGACGAGCTACATATGATAGGGATACTTATTCATTGTATGCTTCTTATGATTGGAAAATGAGTAACTCTGATAATTTAATAGTCAATATGCGTGAAACGTTTGCCAAAAATTGCGGAGCACAATATTCTACATTTGATTCTAAGCAAGAGGATATGTCCGAATTTACACCTGAAGTACAGTATATTAAAAAATTAAATGAAAACAGTTCAATTTATGCTAAAGCTGGTAAATCTTTCCGTCTGCCGGAATTAACACGAGCATTTGGAGCGGGCAATATACGTCCTGAGTTAGATTTGTATCCTGAAAAAGGTACACACTATGAAATAGGATATAAATTAAATGAAGGTAAAGCTGCATGGAGATTAGCATTATTTAATTATAAAATTAAAGACAGTATTACAAATGTTGATGGTACAAGTGCCGCCGAAGGTAATTTGCAATATACTAACGTTGATACCAAAAATACAGGTATTGAATTAAGTTGTGATATTGAACATAATGAAAATTTAAGCAGCTCTTTTGGAATTGCATGGAGCAATCCGGAAAAAGCACGTGAATCTGACGGAGCTTACGAAAAATATGGTAGCAGGTTACAGTTGATGGCATCTGTAGATTATCATAAAGATAAATTTGGTGCATCTTTATTAGCTAATTATATGGGAAAAAGATATGACAGTGATGTAGATAAATATGGCGGAGAAAAAGTTAAGCCGGCATTATTTACAGATTTTCATATTAGCTATAAGCCGGAAAAAAATCATAAATTCTTTTTACATGTAAATAATATATTTGACCGTGAAGACTATACAACTGATGCCGGACCGAGAGAAAACCGTTTAGCTTACATGTCTATGGGGCGCAACTTTATGTTAGGTTATGAACTTTCTATGTAAGTTTTATCACAGGGTAGCATACTAGCTGCCCTGTTTAGTTTATCCAAAAAGTTGCTGAAAGGCACCTATTTTCATATATAGAAAAATAGTGGCCGAATTATTCAGCCACCTAAAAAAATTACACTCTTTACTAAACAAACCCTTAAATATTGATAAAATATCACAGATATTTTATCAATATTTTTAAAAACGCCTCTGAATTTCGTTTTATAGGCGTTTTTTTAAATTACGCAAGATTTTCTAAGCATTGCAAAAAAAACCTTTAAAACTTAAAAATGGCGCTATACGTCGGATTTATCTATACAGATTATAAATTACTTGTCATTTTTAAGGTTTTTGAAACATTTTATGACAACTTAGCACTTTTCATAATTGCTACTCTAATTCCACCGGTATGCTATTAGTATACCGGTTTTCCTGCCTGTCAGTTAAGTGGGCATATTTACTGCTCATATTGATATTGCTATGCCTAAGTGTTTCCTGGATCTGTTTTAAATCCTTTGTTTCCTTATATAATAGTGTTGCGCAGGTATGCCGCAGCATATGCCCGGCTTTTCCTTTTTCCTTAAGCCCTGCTGTTATCAACCATTTATTGACTGCATCGCGTACGGCCTGCCTTATCATACGGTGTCCGTACATATTATTGGAAGTAGAAGTAAATACCGGAGTCACTTTCTCCATTTTAATCTGTTTAAAGATGATGATTCCGGCCTGTACAGTAGAATTGAATTAAGTAAAATTCAAGAACCCATGGAATTGATTATGGAAGTTATACATTTTGCGTAATAATAAGAATAGAGGGATATTATGAAAATATTAGTAACAAGTGTTGAAAAGCCACAATTTGGTAACGTGGTAAATGGAATAATAATTAAAAACGATATAGAGATTGCTAAATTTACCATCAAGAAATTTGATGAAGGTAGCCAATACGGTATTAATGGTGGAAAAATAAGCAAGCTCTTTATTCAAGAAAGCAATAAAAATATATTAGCCTGCTATGACCGTGGCTGGGATATTAAACCTCATGCGGAAGCAAAAGAAATTTTAGAAAAAATCTTGGAAGCATATAACTGAATTTTTACAAGAAAAATAACCGGCAATGAACCGGTTATTTTTTATTATTATCGTAAATAAAAGTGCTTTTTTCTGCTTTGACATTCAACAATTTATAACGTAAAATATAAATGGTTGAAAGGTACAAAAAACGCAGTTTTGTAAAAGCTAAATTTTAATATCTATGGAGTAAATGCTATGCTGCCGGATTTTATTACTGACAAATCAAAAATTGCAAAATATTCTTATGAAGATGTTGAAGAAATTTTTTTGGATAACTATGAGGAAGTTTTAAAAAAGTATATTGCCGGTGGCAATCCGTCTGAAGATACCTTAAAAAATTATTTCGGCCAGATTCGCGAATTTCTTTCCTGGTGCAAGGATAACAATTTTAAACCGCTGCGTATACAAGAACCCCATATTATTTTGTATCGTGATTTTCTTATCGAAAAAAACCAAAAGGTTAATACAGTAGCGGCAAAATTAAACGCTATACGCAAGTTTTACCACCTTGCCCAAAAATTTCATATTATAACAGATAATCCGGCCGAAGATGTTAAAGCTCCGCGTGACCCGGATGCGGCACTCGTAAATATTCCCTACCTAACTGCTGGAAAGCTGGAATACCTTTTCCATTCCATACCAGGTGAAACGGAAAAAGAGCTACGCGATAAAGTAATAATTGCCTTTATGGCCATTGAAGGTTTGAGGACGGTAGAAATTCACCGTTTGAATGAAGAAGATATAAATGCAGAACAGCAGACTATTCTTATACACGGCAAAGGTAAGAACGCTATGATTTACCCGCGCAAGGATACTTTTGCTTTGCTGATGCGTTACCTTGAAAGCAAAGACCGCTTCCGGATAAAAGCTGTTAAGCAAAATTATGAGGACGGGCTGACGCCGGTATTTACGTCTACTTCTAATAATATGTACGGGCACCGTATAAACAGAACTTGCGTGCGTGATGCTGTAAATAAATGGCTTACAGTTGCCGGATTAAAAGAAAAAGGCAAAGCCGGGCACATGCTGCGGCATACCTGTGCGACGCTTCTTTATAAGGAAACAAAAGATTTAAAACAAATCCAGGAAACGCTGCGCCATTCAAATATCAATATGAGCAGTAAATATGCTCATTTAACCGATAGACAGGAAAACCGGTATACTAACAGCATACCGGTAGAATTAGAATAATAAAAGCCAGGCAAAGCCTGGCTTATTTTTTATAAGGTTTCGTCAATATCGTATCCGCCTTTTGAAATTATTTTATCAGTTGCTTTCATAATATTATCAAGTTCATCATCATCTAAATTTTTATCAAGAGTAACAATTTTAAATAAACGTGTCTGT
>ENA-OPFN01000117-OPFN01000117.1-human-gut-metagenome-genome-assembly--contig:-NODE-117-length-9836-cov-2.156937_pt1 | contig 9836 bp, 8 predicted proteins | sample MGYA00241717_ERZ501565 | MGnify/ENA primary metagenome ERZ501565 (study PRJEB25962, sample SAMEA2042381) | human gut metagenome | biome: human gut; feature: human-associated habitat; material: faeces... | reverse complement strand
TTATTCAGTTAGTTGTAAATGCTTATATTACTTCTATAACCGAATTAATATATATGCGGTAATGCAAAGCACTCCGCATACATTCGTGGGTGATAATACCCATATCCCAATATATTTATAATCATATACAATGGAGGAATAATCACTTACCATAACATCAAAGCTGTTTAATAATTCATCATATCTGACATCTTTTTTAAATAACATTTCATCCGTCAGCTCGTAACAATGCTCCGACATCACAAAATTCCTGCCTAAGAATGCTGTCTGCTCAATCGGATGAAGCTTATATATAAGTGCCGCATGATTGCGGGTTAAAAATTCATCCAAAGCCTGATTATCAAAATCATCCAGTCGGAAAATGTTGTCAGAAAAAATCTTTCCGGCATGGCAGCTCATGTTGGAACGATAGGATGGTGCAAAAAAGATGAGATGTTCATATCGCGATATCTTTTCTCCCAACACTTTTTTTAATATCCCTTTTCCATCTGACTTTTTCACGCAGTCCAGGCGGGGCTGCCCTGTAACATAAATTTTTCGTAAGTCAAAGTTTAGCATTGCCGCAAGCTTAAACCGGTCATCCAGGCTGTGCACACACATAAGGTCAACTTTTCCAAAATAATTTTTCAGTTTTATCAGATGACGTGGATTCAAATTATGGTCATAATAATCATGGGCTTTTACGCCACTTCCATGCCACACATTCACAAGCAACTGGTCCTCTCTTTTATTTATGTTAAGAAATGTATACGAATTGGCAATGAGGACATTTGCTTTCTCTATTATTTTATTAGCCTCTACCGTATCATAAACAGCACATCTTATTCCACGTTCTTTCAATATTTCATAATATGCCGGTTTCTTTATAATCCAAGCTGTTTCAAAGTCTGTGTGCTGTTTAACATATTTCCATAACGCATGACAATTACATGCGAAATCCGGCTGTGACATAAATACCATTAACATTTTTAATCCTCCACCCATGCATATAAAACAGTATCTAAATGGTTATTCTGATGGTGTCTTACTGCAAATTTATACTCACTTGAAAACTCATGGATTAATTCATAAATTCTCCAATAATCACTCGGATTGTGATATATGGATATAGCTAATCTTGGTTTATCTTTCTTTATGGTTTTCTCCGCACCCTTTAATGCATCATACTCTGCACCTTCAATATCCATCTTTATCAGGGTAACTTTTTCATCCTCCGGTATAAAACCATCAATTGTTCTTGTTTCAACTTCAATTGTTTTAATCGGTGCTAATTTTTCATTATACTGCACCGTCAAACGGCTGTCCGGTAAATAACCGCTGTCCGGATTTCCAATATCATTAAAAATAATTTTATCCGTTTTATCGGACACTGCATAAGGCGCAACAACCAGTTCTCCCGACCAGCCTTCTTTTTTCAGAGTCTGTCCCATTTCCTTTATCTTTAAAATATTATCTTCAAAGCATTCAAAAGAATATACTTTTTTAACTTTATTGCCAATCCCCCCCCCACAACCACAAAAACACCCGCCGCAATCAACAATGATTTCATTCCCGCTTACATTCTTATACATATCCTGATAAAGGTATTGCGGGTCTATTCTTGTTTTTAATTTATTATATTCTCCGGTTGCACCGATTATCCTGCGTCTTACCACTTCCCGATATATTTTCTTCGACCGGTCATCATACAGTGCTGCTTCCATTTTTCTGATTTTATCATAGTTATTATAAAGTTCATTGGAAAAAAATCCAAAAAACTTATCCGCAATAACATTGAGATAAAAAATATTAAAAGTATCAACTTCTTTGACTGCATTTGTAACGGAATACACACCACCGATGCGGGCAGTTACAAGAATTATATGTGTGTCCGGACTAAGTGCATAAAGATGTTCATAGGAATAAAGCGGCAACCCTTCATACCGCAAGCCACAACGTTCTGTATCACCATCAATAATACACTCAATGTTGTCAAAAAGAGACAATGCTTTTTTCACATTCTCATTGACCAGTCCTACCAGCACAATCTTTCTATTTTCAGACATTCTGTTAAAATTTTCAATTGTCTGTTTACTGATTCCCTCTATCATTTTCCGCTTCCTCTTTATATTATTCTAACAAACCTGCATCAAAAACATCTGTTTTAAAGAAAAGAAAATCCTTTCCTGCTCCAATTCCTCTATATCTTGAGGTATATCCCAGTTCATATAATTTCATATAAAGTTTTCTTGACTCTTCCTTATTGAAGTCCATTTCCAAAAGAATTACATCGATATCATACCGGTTAAAGTCAATTGCATTCACAATACGCGCACCCATGCCTTCCACATCAACCGACATAAAATCAATATGTCCGTCCTTAAAATTCTCTTCCAGAATGTCACCAATGTACTTCATTGGAATCTTTATCTCCTGAACTTCCAGCCCTCTGCCTTCATATGTATCAGCCACTTCCTTTACAAAGGTATTATATCCGGCATGCTTGGTCTTATAATAAGTCCATTCTTCCTCACTTCTTACATCAGAGCAGCCACACATAATCGCATTATCTCTCGGACGGTTCCTCTTAATCTCATCCACAAAATCAGGATTTGCTTCTACCAGCACACCATTTGAGCCAGCACGATAAAACATATATGAATTGTTGTAAAGAAACCATGTATTAGAACCAATATCCAAATATCTTATTTTTGAAATATCTCTTCCAATGCTGTCAAACAAAGTTTTTACTTTCTTATCCATTCCATTCTGTGAAAAATAATCTGCTGAAACATTTAACAGCTTCTCTGCCAATGGTCTTATATGAATAATCTGCTCTCTCTTTAAACCCAATTCCATTAAATTATTTGTAATATTATCGAACCGGTATGGATATATGCAAGAAACCAATACTACTGCATTATCTGGAAATGGTACTACGCTTTCAGCCAGTTCATATTTATGTCCTGAGTACTCATAACCGATAAATCTAAGATCCTGATGAATCAGTGTTATATCAAGTTCATCCTCAAAATTTAAAATACCACCACATATCTGCAGTTCATGACCATAGATATATATTTTTAAATTTTCCGCATTCTGTTTGAAGTTTTCCTTTAAATATTCTCTGAAAATCTCTTTTACTTTGTTTTTTGTATCACTCATATTCTATCCTCGCCTTTCTTTATTTAGCATATCTTTTACTTGTAACATAATTTTATTTCCGGTTGTTCCGTCAATGCTGTCTACTATCTTCGAAAGAAATTCAAACCGTTTCTCCTTATAGCTGGTCAGCAAATCAATATTATCTAAAAACAAATCCAGAAAATTTTCATATCGTTCCGAGAAAAACATACTTCTCTCTGTCTGCTTAAGCAGCATCTCTATCGTAGCCTGCTGGCTGCTGATATTGTCCGGATATTTATATGCCGTTATTAAAATCGGTTTTCCGGTTACTGCATAGATTGGTGCCAGCGAACCACCTGAACCAAAATAGCAGTCCGAAAAATAAATTGCCTCATATGCTTCCGAATTCGTATCGATTACTCCCAAGCCATCCTTCACAAAATCTGACCTGATTTCATAATAGACATCTCTGATTTCCGGCTTCATGGATTTTAAGGTTGCCTCCGTCAAAGGATGCTCTCTCCATATTACAAACACATCTCCCCGACGCTTAAATATGTCAAATATTCTTCGTAAATTATCAATAAATTTATCTTTATTATTCAATATCAGGCTGACATTGGTATTCATAAATACTTTCTTTTTATTTACAGACATTTCTTTCCAGATATCCGGAACAGGAATTCCGTCTTTGCATATTTCACAGATTTTATCAATCTTTGGTGAACCTACTGCAAATACCTTTTCTAACACCTTTTCATTACCGACTATTTTCGCCTGATTCACATATGCTTCTTTTACTTCTTCATTTTGCACAAAGATGCAGTCCACATTTTCCAGCGCAAAAGTATCGATTAAATGCATCTGTGGTTCTTTGGGAAATAAAAAATACGGTATGTATATCAATAAATTTGTGTAACTTTTTAATATATTAGAATAAAATTTCGGTTCCACGCTTGTAACCAGATTTCCCAGATCGTATGGATTATGTATAAAAATTGCATCCGGCATTCGTTCCGCAAAATTATAATCTGCATAATGTGTTATCGGTACATCAGCTGGGAACAGCTTTCCCTCATAATGATATTCGCCAAAGGTTCGATCCGGATTTCTGTCATAATAAGGAATCGGCACCACATAAACGTCAAAATCATCATCTTCAAAAGCTCGTTTCCATACACTTTCCAACGAATCCCACATGGACACTTTATATGGCAGAAATACAATTTCCCATTTACCTTTTATATCATCCCTTACACTATCTTCTATAACATGAAGCTGTTCATTTAAGTTTTCTTTTATCTTCTCATATATTCCATTTGAAATATTTACAGAGGTCGTATAAAGCAATTCACAATACGCTTCTAAATATTTCACCGTGATAAAATTCTCGCCTTCTGACTGCTCAATGCTTTCTCCGATATGAATTGCCGCACTCTGGCAATCCTCTAGAAGTGCATAAACACTCTGATTATCTTTTTCCTTTATCAGTGCTTCCACATTGCTGTGGACTTCATAGAGAGTCTGTATTAATTCAAGTATATTTTCTTTTATGTTATTTCTCATATGCTCCGATTCTCTCCTGTGCTTTTGCATAATCTCCGCATTTCCGATAATATTCCAGTGCCTGTCCGATGTCTCCGAGGCACTCCCGGATTACGCCTGCATTGTAATATGCCAGATAAGAATTTGTTCCTGTCATCCGTGCGCTCTTATATTCCGTTGCCTTTAAGAACTCCGCTACTGCTTCTTCGTAACGCTCATTATTCATATAGATGAGTCCCATCAGAAACTTGAAATCCGCACAGTCTCCAAACTCTTCATAAATCCCCTGAAACTGCAATGCCGTTTCAACCCGCCCGGTATTCAAAAGTGCGTATCCATAGCTTTCTACCATGTCAATTACATATTCCAGCTTTGGATTCAAGTCATAGCCCAATGCTTTTTCAAAATACCGGATTGCTTCTTCATAATCCTCTGCCATATAATAGCTTTTTCCAATCTGATACATGAAATAAGTATCATACGGATGGTTCTCCAACTCTTTTAACAATAACTTCAGATTACGTTCTGCTTTTTTCCTCCGCTCCTCTTCGGTGCCTTCATAACCATCATGCAAGATAACAACCGGAGCAAGGTAGGTTTCATACTCTTCTTTATTTTTTGCTGTAACCTGTTCGTGGATACTGCCCGTATATTCATAGTTCTGTCTGGAGAATATCCGATTAATCCGTTCTATGCATTCTGTTTCCTGTCCTCCGGTGGAGAAACGGTTGATTATCTTGATTCGTCCCACCATAGAAGGATGCTGCTTTAACAGTTTTTCCAGCTCGTCTGTATCTATTTCCTGCAAATATTCATCACTGTCTATCATCATAATAATATCATTGGATGCCTGCGTTAATGCATAATTCCGCGCTGCAGAGAAGTCATTGCACCAGCTAAAATAGCATACTTTATCTGCATATTTTTTTGCCATGGCAACCGTATCATCCGTAGAGCCGGTATCTACCACAACAATTTCAAAGCCATATCCCGTCAGATGTTTCAGGCATTTTTTCAATTTTTCTGATTCATTTTTTGTAATGATACATACAGAAATTTTTCTCATGCTATAAGTCCTCAAGTATTACTTTCATCCGTTCTTCAAATCGAAAATCATCTTTTACCCGCTGTAAACCTCTGGCTGCAATCTCTTTTCGTTCTTCCTCATGCTGCAAATAGTAATTCACCAGATAATAAAGTTCCTCTAAATCTCCATAAGTAACCATTTCTTCTCCCAGCCGGAAGTACTCTGCCAACTCTTCCTGAAAGTTTGAAATCACAAATCCACCACTGGCAAGAATATCAAGTATACGCAGCGGAATTCCTGTCCGAATTGTTTTCAGCGAAATATTAAGATTCACTTTGGAGCATTTAAATACTTTTGGCATCTGGGTATAATAATCGATATAATGCTTCTTTCTTATCTTCGGTATAGTCACATCCTGTTCTCCGGAATAGAGTGCCACATCAAAATGACTGGAAAGAAGCGTTAATATTTCCTGCCGCTCTCTTCGTGTAATCTCACTGGCCATCAGAAATTCAATTTCACGATGATTTACCGTAATCTCTCCATTCCACTGTTTCTGATAAGCTGCATTCATTCTCTCTATCAAATCATCCGTTATAAAATTCGGTAGGAAATAGCCGCCATATACTTTTTTCTGAGCCGCAATCACACCTTCAAGATATCCCCTGTCATACTCCTGCAAAGGTGCCATATACTGTGGATAGACGGTCTGATATAATTTCCCTACCAGTGAAATCTCTGCTCCATATTCCTTTTTATCGACTTCTGTAACTGCAACCGGATAAAATGTTTCCACATCTGCTGCCAGTGGCAAATAGCCGGCATTGATTCCCTGTCTTTGATATTCTTCTGCCTGTCCACGGTCAAAAAAATACACTTTTGTATAGGAATTCTTCAGTGCCTGTACATTGCGGATATGAATCGGAGAATCATAGACCCACGCACGATAAGGCAGTTTATGATTCTGGCATACATCAGAAATAACCGGATTAAAATTTATAGAGATCACTGCATCATACGCCTGCTGCGAAATCCTCTTTTCCAACTGCTCTGCAAACCGATCATCCGATTCCCAGTCATTCATCTGATAAAAGAAGGTATCATAAGCAATATTCAATCTGTGTAACGCACGTTCCATCCCTTTTCCCATAAAAGAATGCCATTGCCAGAATAATATTTTCATCGTTCTCTCCTGCTTTGCAACGAAAAACACTGATACCTTTCGATATCAGTAGTTTTTTAATTCATCTTAACTTTGGCTACTTCTTCCAGTTTTTCAAAGAATGGTATCATGTCCTTCTCAAAGACTTCTGCAAGCTTCTCATCATCTTTTTTCTGATATATTTTGCTGAAATTTACAAACAGAGCATTTGCTGCCTGCTTATCAATAAGCTGCTCGATTTCATTGAGATAGTCCATTGTTCCATTTAAGACCTGAATTTCCCAGTTCATACCTTTGATAATGCTCAAAAGATATTCATCGGTATCCGGCTGACGATTTCCATGTAATTCTTCCATTACATTTCTCATAGATTTTAATAATTTCGGGCTGTACTCCGTCAATACTTTTAACGCTTCTTTTTCTTCTCTTCTATTATCTTCCATGATATTTTCACCCTGGCACATCCTGTGCCGCCTTTCTATAGAATGTATATCGGTTCATTCCTTCATTTTCACAAGAGTATTTTCACTTTTCACTGCATTTTCTTTCCTTGGCATCTATTTCATCAATAAATGCAAGAAGCTTTTTCGCACTCTGCTCCCAGGTATAATTTTCCTTTGCTTTCCTGTAAGCATTCTCTGCAATCATCTGCAGGTTATCTCTTCCTGCCCCTTCCAGATAATCCGCAAGCAGTTCCTGAATCTTATAAAGTTCATTCAACCGGTACATGAGAATATCTTTCCCATCTGTAAACTGCTCTTTCAGATAAGTGCTTTCATCGGTAAGTACCACGCTATGCTGTAACATGCTGTTTGCAATCCGTTCCGTAAATCCATCCTTATGCCAGGCCATCACATTAAAAGATATAAGGCTTTTTTCCATGACTTCAAGGCTTTCTCTCATATCCACCGCTTCATGGATACGAAGATATGGTGAATCCCCAAACGGGCTCTTCTTCCAACTGTCCCCGAATACTTCCAGTGTAATGCCTGCTTCCAAAATTACCTTTACTGCTTTTTCCCGGTAATAGGACATGATGCAATAAATCATTGGCTTGACGCCATCTAATACTTCTAAAAATTCTTCATCCGATAGTACAATTCCATCTTTTCGTAAGGATTCTTCCAATGCTTTCTCCGCAGTCTCTTCCGGGTGCTGTTTCATCCGAAACAGAAAATGGGCTGCTATCTTTTTAATGATTCCCTGGCTATTTCTGATCAGTGGCAGATAACTCCGATAGTCCGTATAGGTGCCAATAAAGGATATCTGATATTCCTTTTTATCCTGCGCTCCCCTCAAATTCCGCTCTGCTTCCTGTTTTCCATTCTCTCCTGCTGCCTTCTCACAACCTCCCGGAAAGATAATGGAACTTCCTGCAATTCTCGGATAATACTTTTCTATAAATGCCGCATAATTTCTGTCATGGGTTGCACTATAGCAATGCTCCGGCATTCTGATATAATGATTCTTCATCCAGATTGGATGGTCAAACTGGAAATTTATTTTTGGTCCCTTTATCAAATCATGTAAATAAATGCCTGCCTTCGGAAGATAAATATCAAAAAGATAACTCTGAAAGCCAATTACCGCCTGATATGTTTTTCCTGCATAAGCTGCCAGAGCTGCTTCGCCGCTCTGCTTGCATTTAAAATATCCCTGCTGCTCCATGAAGTTATTCCAGATACATTGTTTGTACCACATAATTCCACTATTCTCATTTGGCATAAAGCCAACATATACTTTGACTTCATAACCAAACGCTTCTAAATATTCTTTTGTCTGTAAAACAATTCGAGTAGGTGCATGCTGCCTGCCAACTAACTGGTTTAAAATAATAACCACTTTCTTTTGTCTTTTTGCCAATGGAATATAGGAAAAAGTCTTTTTCTTTTCTTCCCGGATTTTGTCCATAATGGAATTATAGATTCTATCATTTCTCCTGTATTCATCCTTTTCATCCACAACCAGTCCATTTGTAAAAATGGTTCTCTGAAGCTGATGCATCAATTCTGCTCTTTGCCATAGCGTAAAAGTCTCATGATTCATCAACACTTCGATAAACGGAATTACTCTTTCGTCCCTTAAAACAGCCAACAGTGTCGACCAGATATATATAAGAATTGTATCTGGAAGATTTTTAAGAGACTGTTCTATAATCCGCAAAACATCCCCCTGTTGTTTTTCCTCTAATAAGTCATAGCTTTCTTTCAGTTCATGCAGCGTTCCTTCTTCATATTCCCCTGTTGCATCTAGCTGCTCTAGTCCTCTTTGTAAAATTGCCAAAAACTGTTCCATATATTTTTTTCGTTCTGCGACGATTTCTCCTTATCCTGTCCTTGTTTCTTTCCACCGATTTCGTTACAATAGTTATAGTTATTATACTCTATATCCAAGGAAGAGGAAAGTTTATCATGAAAATACTATTCTATCGTTATGGAAGCATTTGCGAACCGGATATTATTGAAGCCATGAAGCATTTAGGGCATGAAATATTTTGTATCAACCTTGAAATTACCGATAAAAATATTCCCGCACAGACAGTTATCAAACATGTTTCTGATGCACTGTTAGAGTCTTCTTTTGACGGTGTTTTCTCGATAAATTTTTATCCTGTTTTATCGGAAATCTGTAATATTATGAAGATTCCTTATATCTGCTGGACCGTAGACAGTCCTGTTATGGAATTATATTCTGATTCCTATTCGAATGAATGGAACCGTATTTTTCTTTTTGATTCCATGCAATATCAGGACTTTGCTGCATATAACCCAACTCACACTTTTTTTCTGCCGCTGGCAACCAATGTAAGCCGTTGGAATTCCGTTCTTGCTCATGCTAATCCGGACTCCTTTAAAAGTGATATTTCCTTTGTAGGCTCGCTCTATACAGAGAAATGTCCTTATGATGCCCTAAAGAATCCTGCTCCTTATCTCGAAGGATATTTAAATGGAATAATGGATGCGCAGGAACAGATTTATGGTGCATTTCTTTTAAATG
>ENA-OPFN01000112-OPFN01000112.1-human-gut-metagenome-genome-assembly--contig:-NODE-112-length-9948-cov-3.309714_pt1 | contig 9948 bp, 7 predicted proteins | sample MGYA00241717_ERZ501565 | MGnify/ENA primary metagenome ERZ501565 (study PRJEB25962, sample SAMEA2042381) | human gut metagenome | biome: human gut; feature: human-associated habitat; material: faeces... | reverse complement strand
ATTCAGCGCTTCGCGGATGCATTCTTTGCGAATTCCTGCAATGTTAGCAGAAATACCGGCAGCCATGGAATTGAAGAGGTTGTGAGTTCCTGTCAGAGCTAATTCTTCCTGTTCCATGTTGAATGCGATAGGACGGGTGAAGTACACCTTGTTTTCTTCAGTAAAGGCGGCTACTCCCTCTTCGTTCTTTTCAGCGAATGGGAAGTATTGTCCGTGAATACCATATTTATGAAGTTCCTTCTGTATGATGGGGTCGTCGTTCCAGAAAATGAAGGCATCATCATTCGTTTGGTTCTGGATAATACGGAATTTGGCATCTACGTAATTCTGCATTTCGAATCCGTAACGGTCCAGATGGTCTGGAGTGATGTTCATCAGCACGGCGATATTGGCATGGAACTTATACATGTTGTCGAGCTGGAAGCTACTGAGTTCAATGACATAGTAGTCATAATTACATTCAGCCACCTGATAAGCCAGACTTTGTCCGATATTTCCTGCCAGTCCTACATTCAGGCCTGCTTTCTTAAAGATGTGATAAATCAGTGAGGTCGTAGTCGTTTTCCCATTGCTGCCTGTGATACAAATCATTTTGGCATTGGTATATCGGCCTGCAAATTCAATCTCCGAAATGATGGGAGTACCCTGATTCTTTAATTTCAGAATGATAGGAGCATCATTGGGAATTCCCGGGCTTTTAATCACTTCATCCGCATTCAGAATCAACTCTTCTGTGTGTTTACCTTCTTCCCATTGAATACCTCTTTCGTTCAACATTGCTTTGTACTTGTCCTTGATGAGGGACATGTCTGATACAAATGTGTCAAATCCTTTTTTCTGTGCCAGGACAGCGGCACCAGCTCCGCTTTCTCCTGCTCCTAAGATGACAATTCTTGCCATTGCTTTATCTGATTTTAAGTGTGATTATCGTAATTGCTGCTAATACAATGGTTACAATCCAGAAGCGGACTGTAATCTTGGACTCATGGTATACGCTGTGAGGGCGTGTGATCAAATAAGTACAGTTCGGGTCGAGCTGTGCCAGGGTCGTACGGAAATGGTCGTGAATCGGTGAGCGCTTGAATATACGCTGTTTGACTCCTTTTTTCTTACCGCGCTGGAAATACTTTACCTGAAGAATAACCGACAGGTTCTCGACCAGGAATACTCCACATAAAATAGGAATTAATAGCTCCTTGTGTATGATGATGGCAAATACGGCGATAAGCCCTCCAATAGTAAGACTTCCCGTATCGCCCATGAATACTTGTGCTGGGAAGGCATTGTACCATAAGAAACCAACCAGTGCTCCAATGAAGGCACAGATAAAGATTACCAGTTCCTCACTTCCTGGAATATACATGATATTCAGGTATTCTGCATATTCTATGTGGCTGGACACATAGGCCAGTATCCCTAAGGTAACCCCGATAATGGCCGATTTCCCGGCTGCCATGCCATCCATACCATCGTTCAGGTTGGCTCCGTTGGAAACGGCTGTGACCACAAAAATGGTGATGAATACAAAGACAATCCATCCGGCATCCTGTGCATGCTCTCCTAAAAATCCTACAAAGTCAGCATAATCCAAGTTGTTGTTCTTGAAGAAGGGGATTGTTGTCTTTGTTGATTTCTCATCCACAGGTTTATGGACCACATCAACCACACGACCGTCTTGTTGGATTTCAATGTTCTCTCGTATTACTACATCCGGACTCAGGTACAGAGCCAGACCTACAATCAGTCCGAGACCTACCTGGCCGATGATTTTAAATTTGCCATGAAGTCCTTCCTTGTCTTTCCGAAAAACCTTGATATAGTCATCCAAAAATCCTAAAGTTCCGAGCCATAGGGTGGTAACCAGCATCAATATCATGTAGATGTTATGCAATTTACCTAATAACAGGCAAGGAATCAGAATGGCTACGATGATAATGATACCTCCCATTGTCGGGACACCAACCTTATTGACGTTAAAAGGGTCAATAGACGCATCACGCTGCGTCTCTGTAATCTGCTTCTTTTTGAGCAGGTTAATGAAATATTCTCCAAAGATGGCAGAAATCAACAAGGAGAGTATGACAGCCATTAATGAACGGAACGATACGTATCCGAACATTCGTGCTCCCGGAAAATTGAATTGCTCTAAATATTGAAATAAATAATATAACATTGTCTTGTCTCTGTTTTTTAAAGTTCTCCTTTGAATATTTCGTCCAATACCTCTTTGTCATCAAAATGTGATTTGACACCCTTTACATCCTGATAGGTTTCGTGTCCTTTTCCGGCAATCAGGATGACATCTTGCGGTTGGGCTAACATACATGCGGTACGGATAGCTTCTTTGCGGTCGACAATGCTGATAACTTTTTTCATGTCGTCCTTGCTAAGTCCCGCTAACATGTCATCGATGATGTCTTGCGGCTCCTCGAAGCGTGGATTATCAGAAGTGATAATTACTTTGTCACTTCTTTGAGCAGATTCTTTTGCCATTAAAGGACGTTTCCCTTTGTCACGATTTCCTCCGGCACCTACCACTGTAATGACTTGTCCTCTTCCTCTTAACACTTCATGAATGGCTTCCAATACGTTGCCTAATGCATCAGGTGTATGTGCATAGTCAACGAGGGCTGTATGGCCTTTGGGAGAACGTTTGGCATCGAAGCGTCCGGAAACAGGGCGAAGCATACTCAGTTTTACCAATATATCTTCCGGGCGTTTCCCTAACAGGCAAGCTGCTCCATATACAGCCAGCAGGTTGGATGCATTGAAGCGTCCGATAAATTGTACGTTTACTTCGCGGTTATTAATGTCAAGCAACATTCCGTCAAAACTGTCTTCCAGTACTTTGCCTTTGAAGTCACAAAGAGAATGTAATGAATAGGCAGCCACTTTGGCTTTGGTGTTTTGCGTCATGACCGTACCGTTCTTGTCATCCAGGTTAGTCAGTGCAAAAGCTTGTTTCGGAAGATTGTCAAAGAATGCTTTCTTTGCTTTCAGATAATTTTCAAATGTCTTGTGGTAATCCAGGTGATCACGGGTAATGTTCGTGAAAATGCCACCGGCAAAAGTCAGACCACTGATACGTTTCTGTACAACAGAATGTGAACTGACTTCCATGAATACATATTTGCATCCTTCATCAGCCATACGTCCCAGCAACTGATTCAGTGTAATCGGGTCTGGAGTAGTATGGTCAGTAGGGATAGCTTCTCCGTCAATGTAATTGCACACTGTGGAGATTAATCCGGCCTTATATCCAAACAAGCGGAACATATTATATAATAAGGTGGCAATGGTCGTTTTTCCGTTAGTACCAGTTACTCCTACTAATTCCAGTTTGGAAGTCGGGTCTCCATAGAATGTAGTAGCAAGTTTGCCAACGGCTTCTTCTGTATCTGTCAGTTGTACATAAGTCACATTAGCTTCAATTTGTACAGGCAGCTGTTCACAGACGATTACTGTTGCTCCATTCTCAATGGCTTTGGAAATATAGTTATGTCCGTCAGCTTGCGTTCCTTTTACGGCTACAAACATGAATCCGTTTTTCACCATGCGAGAATCCATGTGAATACCATTTACCTCCAGGTTGGTATCTCCTATGATTTGCTGTGCGTTGACAGCTTTTAGCATATTCTCAAGTTTCATTGCTTTCTAGTTTAATGTTAATGTTATTGTTTGTCCTTTATGTAAATAAGAGCCTGCATTCAGGCTTTGTCTGATTACCTTTCCTGTACCAGATAAGCGTACACGGAGTCCTTTGCTTTCCAATAAATAGACTGCGTCTTTTGCTCCCATACCTCTTACGTTAGGTACTAAATTCTTTTCCGTATTTGTTCGCTTCAGTTCGGCATAGGTCGTTGTGCAGTTCGCTTTGCCCCAAATAGGAGTACTGCTTTTCGGTATGCTTGAACTATTACTCTGAATATTCAGATTCTGTAATACATAAGATGCTTCGCGCAAGTCTCCATTCTTTACTTCAGGAATAATAATTGAAGTAGAGTCTTTTGCTGAGGCTAAATCCTGATACAGATGCTTAGCATAAATACGTTCAGCAATCCGGCTGAATACGCTACCGGCTTGCAAACCTCCTGATGCAGGACCATGCGGTATCTGAATGGATACCATACAACTGTATTTAGGCGCTTCAGATGGGAAATAGCCGCAGAAGCTGACTAAGTAACTTACTCCTCCAGCTTTGTATCCTGCTTTTCCTTGAGAAACCTGGGCGGTACCTGTTTTCCCGGATACACTAAACTGCTTACTTCCGGCAGGCTTGGCCAGTCCTTCAGAAACCACCTTTCGTAGAATCCCTTGAATCATGGTCAGAGTAGTGTCCGAACAGATTTTAGGATTTACAATCTCTGTCGGGAATTCTTGTATGATTTCTCCATCTTTTGCGATAGCCTTTACAAACTTAGGCTTGACCATGACTCCGTTATTGGCTATGGCATTGTAAAAATTCAGCATATAGATAGGAGGAATCATCGTTTCGTATCCGATGCTCATCCAAGGCAAGGAGGTTTTGGCGAAGTATCGTTCTTTGGGTCCTAATATACGAGGATTTGCTTCTCCTACGAAACCTAAATTTAAAGGTTTGTCAATGCTCATGCGTTTCAGCCCATCTATAAATCTCTGTGGATTGTCTCCGTAGAATTTGTCGATGATGCTTGATACGCCGACATTGGATGATACTTCCATGATTCTGGTTACGTCTATTTTTCCATATCCGCCTTTATACCAGTTCCAGTCTTTCATGTTGCTTCCATGCATATTGACCACACCATTACCTGTGTCTACCATGTAGTCGGGAGTAATGTATTTATCTTCCAGTGCGACCATGATTGAAGCGGTCTTGAAGGTAGAACCCGGCTCCATCAAGTTACTTACGGCGATATTTCGCATCTCATAATAGTTCCCGTCACCAGCTCGGGTCATGTTTACGTTAGCTTTTACTTCTCCAGTTGCTACATCCATGACAATGGCTACACCAAACACCGCTTCAAGATTCTTTAGCTGGTCTACAAGGGCCTTTTCGGCAATATCCTGCATGTCGACGTCAATTGTGGTAATTATATCACAACCGTCTACGGCAGGTTTGTCGATGATGTTCAGATATTTGTTCATGACTTTTTGACGGTGAGTAATACCATCCTGTCCTTTCAAGATAGAATCGTACGTCAACTCTATTCCGTTCTTTGCTCCCAATGTAACATCTGGATACATATCGCCTAATGTACGTGCCGCCAATGAACCGAATGGCTTTTTGCGCTGGTTGAAAGCCAGTTCATGAAATCCTCCTTTAAATTTACTTAAGTTGAATACGGGCAATTTCTTGGCTTCTTTGTATTCAATGTAAGAAATACGCCGTGGATAGAGAAGATAGTTCCGGCTTTTTTGCCGTCTGCCTTTCAAAATGTGCTGGCGGAATTCCTTTGCACTTTTATCAGGAAAGATTTGATGAAGCCCTTCGCATATTTCCGTCAGGTGGTTCATCAGCATGGTGTCTTTGGTTTCTCCACCTGCCTTGAAATCCATGTAAATCTTATACTCCGGCAGACTGCTGGCCATCAGTTTCCCATCTGCAGAAATGATATTGCCTCTGGTGGGATGGACAATCACATTCTCTTTGATGAAACGGTCGGCCACATCCTTCCAGTATTGTCGCTCAGCAAACATGATAATTGCTGCTTTTGCAATAATTGCAATAGCCAGCAATGCCATGATGAACATAATGAGCGTATATCGTAATATGATATTTTTTTGTCCTGGTACCATTTTAATCCTTGTTTTTTATTAGATAGGGTGGTGTGGAAGCTGTTTCCAGTGGAGTCCCTTCTGCAGAAATATACTCTTCAATGCGCGACTGGCGGCTTTTCTCTGTCAGTTCAGAGGAAATAGTCAGTGCGTCATATTTGGTATCGATTAATTCCTTTTTCAAGCGGTCTATTTCAATCATTTCCTGCTGACTGGAATAGCGGTTGTCTATGTACAGGATGACAAGAATCATAATCAGTATGATTAAGTTAGCCTGTTTTCTCATCAGGTGTACCAGTACTTCCCCTCCTAATATGCTTCTCCAGGTAATATGTGGAGAATCTTGTGGTGTCATTTCTTGGTGTTCCATGTGTTACTTCTTTTCTGCGATTCTCAGTTTGGCGCTGCGTGAACGTGGGTTACGCTGTATTTCGTCCTCGCTGGGGATAATAACCTTGTTGTTGATTAACTTGAATGGAGTTTCTACGTTCCCGAAAAAGTCCTGTTTAGCCTTTCCTTCAATGTTACCCGTTTTCATGATGTTTTTCACCATGCGGTCTTCCAGTGAATGATAGGTAATGACTACCAGTCTTCCTCCGGGCTTGAGAGCTTCCGTTGCGGCATAAAGCATTTCTTTCAGCGCTTCCATTTCTTGGTTTACTTCTATTCGAAGTGCCTGAAAAACTTTTGCCAATTCTTTCTTTTCTCTTTCTCTTCCGTAAAGTGGTTTTACAATTTCAATGAATTCCCCTATGGTCTCCACTGGCTTTTGTGCTCTGGCCTTTACAAGTGTGGCAGCCAGTTTACGACTGTTTTTCAACTCTCCGTAAAGATAAAACAAGTCAGCTAGCTTTTCCTCCTCATACGTATTGACAATATCGGCGGCGGTAATGCCTGCACGTTTGTTCATTCGCATGTCCAGTTTACCGTCAAAGCGGAAAGAAAAACCGCGTTCAGAGTCATCAAAATGGTGAGATGAAACACCTAAATCGGCTAAGATGGCGTCTACTCCTTCTACTCCGTAATAGCGAAGGAAATTGTGCAGGTAGCGAAAATTACTTCTGACAAAAGTAAAACGTTTGTCGTTGATAATATTTCTTTCCGCATCGGCATCCTGATCAAAGCTGAACAGCCGGCTCTTACTGTCCATGTTCCGTAATATTTCTTTGGAATGTCCTCCTCCTCCGAATGTGACGTCCACGTAAGTGCCTCCAGGCTGAAGATGCATGCCTTCAATACTCTCGTGTAATAGTACCGGTATATGATATGTAGACTCTGTTTTCTCCATGCGATTTTCTTGTAAATTCACCTTATTATATATTCAAGCGGTAAAATTAGAAATTTCCATAGAATCACGCATCATGTTTTCTATAGAAAATTTGAATAAGTTATCAACAGGTTACTCTTTCTGTGCAAAACAAGGAAGAAACGTCAAAGATTTGTCTTAATGAAATTAGTTCTGCAATTTTTTTTGTCTGTATAAGTGTATTTTTTGTCATAAAATGAGTGTCTTTTCAAAAGATGAGTTACTTTTGCAAAGTAAACTTTTGTAGAATGGGTGAAAATTCAATATTTTTAATTGACATTGACAAAGTATTGAGAGACAAAGCAGGGAAAAAGGCTGACCGCATACCACGTTTTTTAGTGTCATACTTAAAGCATATTGTGCATCAGGACGAAATTAACGTGTTCCTGAAAAGTGTTGCCGACAAGACCGGTGTGGATTTTCTGGAGGCTTGCATGGAATTCCTTGACATTAAGCTGGAAGTGAAAGGGATAGAGAATCTTCCTTCCGATGGCTTATGCACGTTTGTGTCTAATCATCCTTTAGGAGGACAGGATGGTATCGCCTTAGGCTATATATTGGGCAAGCATTATAATGGTCGCATAAAATACCTTGTAAATGATTTGCTGATGAATCTCCATGGGTTAGCTCCCTTGTGCATTCCTATTAATAAGACTGGATCCCAGTCGCGCGATTTCCCCAAGATGGTAGAGGCTGGATTCCGCTCTGATTCTCATATTATTATGTTCCCGGCTGGCATCTGTTCCAGAAGACAAAAAGGAGTGATAAAAGATTTAGCCTGGAAGAAAACCTTTATCTCTAAAAGTGTGGAAACACAACGGAATGTCATCCCGGTGCATTTCGAAGGAAGAAATTCTGATTTTTTCTACAACTTAGCCAATCTGTGTAAATTTTTAGGGATTAAGTTTAATATAGCCATGCTTTATCTGGCTGATGAAATGTTTAAAAACCGTCATAAGACCTTTAAGGTAACAATTGGCAAACCGATTCCATGGCAGACGTTTGATAAATCACGTTCGGCAACGGAATGGGCGGACTATGTAAGAGAGTTAGTTTATAAACTGTGAAAAGAAAATACGATTTAATCATTGGATTATGGAAGATATAATTGCTCCGATTGACAAGGAAGTTCTAAAATCGGAACTGACGGAAGACAAGCGCTTAAGATTTACGAACAAGAGCAACAACGAGATTTACATTGTTACATGGAAGAATGCGCCTAATGTGTTGAAGGAAATTGGGCGTTTGCGTGAAATTGCATTCCGTGCTGCTGGAGGGGGAACTGGTAAATCAATGGACCTTGATGAATATGACTTGATGGAAAATCCTTATCAGCAATTGATTGTATGGGATCCTGAAGCCGAAGAAATCCTGGGTGGTTACCGTTATCTGTTAGGAGATGAAGTGGAATTTGATGCCGAGGGCAAGCCTTTGCTGGCAACAGCTCACATGTTCAATTTCTCCGAGAAATTCCTGAAAGACTATTTGCCTACTACGATAGAATTAGGACGCTCTTTCGTGACGCTTGAATACCAGTCTACTCGAGCGGGTTCAAAAGGACTGTTTGCCTTGGATAATTTGTGGGATGGTCTGGGAGCGTTGACGGTTGTCATGCCGCAGGTAAAATATTTCTTTGGAAAGATGACCATGTATCCCAGCTATAACCGCTTCGGACGTGATATGATTCTTTATTTCCTGAAGAAACATTTCAATGATAAAGATAAGTTGATTACCCCGATGCAGCCTTTGCTGATTGAAACCGATGAAAAGGTACTTGAGAAGCTGTTCTGCTACGATACCTTTAAGGAAGATTATAAGGTGTTGAATACAGAGGTGCGCAAGTTGGGATATAACATTCCCCCTTTGGTGAATGCCTATATGAGCTTGTCGCCGACCATGCGTATGTTCGGTACGGCGATTAATGATGGTTTTGGTGATGTGGAAGAAACTGGTATCTTGATTGCCGTGGATGAGATTCTTGAAGAAAAGCGTGTGCGTCACATAGAATCCTATCTGCGTGAACATCCGGAGGCTCTGCAGATAACTTCTGGAGCCAATCCGGTGGTAAATAAAACGCGGAAATAATAATATTCTTTATAGAGCAGGCAGGCTGTTCCCGTTTATTTTTCGGTATAGGTCAAGTGCATAGACATCTGTCATACCGGAAATATAATCGAGTACAGCCTGAATTTTTTCATATAAGGTAGGAGCCTGGATATGATATTGGCTGGACACTCGGTTGATTAACAGCTGGGAATACGCCTTTTCCGGGTATCTTACGGCTTCAATCATTAAGTCGACCAGCGTGGTGATTACCTGATAACCGGCCAGTTCAATGTCGACTACATCTTTCGAACAATAAATCTTTTCAAAAGCCGTATGTGAGCAGTTTTCATAGGCATCTCTGACTCTTGAACTGAGTTTTTGAATCAGCGTTCCTTGAAATTCACCTTTTAGAATTTCTTCTTCGTGCAGAATAAAGGTGCGTACACATTCACTGATTAATACTCCGATGGCCGATGAACGCAGGTAGGCTATTTGTTCGTTGGTATCGTCCACCATTTTGCATATCGATTGAATATGGTCTAACTTCTCGGGTGCAAAGAAACGTAAATACAATTCTTTGGTTTCCTGTGTAGTCAGTATTTTCAGTTTATGCGCATCTTCTATATCCATCATCTGGTAGCAGATGTCATCTGCTGCTTCTACAAGATACACCAGCGGATGGCGGCAATACTTCAATGGCTCTCCTTCCTTGCTAATTTTTTTAAGTCCAAGTTCATGAGCTATCTTCTGAAAAGCCTCTTCTTCGCTGGTGAAAAATCCGAATTTTTGTTTGCTTCCGGCCAGTTGCGAGGAAAAAGGATATTTCACGATGGCAGCCA
>ENA-OPFN01000105-OPFN01000105.1-human-gut-metagenome-genome-assembly--contig:-NODE-105-length-10246-cov-4.276322_pt1 | contig 10246 bp, 7 predicted proteins | sample MGYA00241717_ERZ501565 | MGnify/ENA primary metagenome ERZ501565 (study PRJEB25962, sample SAMEA2042381) | human gut metagenome | biome: human gut; feature: human-associated habitat; material: faeces... | reverse complement strand
AATGCCACAACCGGTTCGTATCAGTTTGATGCGTTCTACAGCCGGCACAGCCAGCAAACACAGCAATACCCAAAAGACCGTTGTGGAAGACGGAGTGAACAAACTACCGGAAGCAGCAAAAGAAGAAAGGAAAAAGATAGTTTCCAATTCCACTTCTGTATGTTGATGCTCCCCTTTAAACGGATGCGAGTGTACGATAATCACCCCATTTACCACATGCGAGTGAGTAAAAAGGGTAATACCTCCCAAATAGGCAATAAATATCAGTGGAAGGAAAAGCTTTAGAATATGAATCAAATGCTTCTTCATCGTAACGGGGGCAAAGATAGAACTATTTCCAATAGCAGTCAATACCTATTAATAGTAGTTATGGATTTAAAACCGAAAACAAGCCTCTTATCATGCCAAAGAAAATGCCCATTCGTCCTTAGTTGTCCCTTCCTTATATATTAAGAAGCCTATAAATCAGTATCAAACATCACAAAATGTTTCTTTTATTTTCAGAATCCCAAAAGATTTTAAAATAAAACCCTACCTTTGCATCAGATTTGGTGATGTAAGTACTTTCCGTATTTGCATAAAAGGGAATTCGGTCATAGAATCCGAAGCAGTGCCCGCTACTGTGAAACCCGTCTGATGAAAAGCAATTCTCACCAAGCCACTGTTTCTTTTGCCAGAAATGGGAAGGCGCTTTTCAGGGTGAAGCCAGGAAACCTGCCAAGTCCGAACATAGATAATCATGCTCTCCCGGGGTCAGGAAAGTGAATTATTAATCCTTAAATTCTTTCGATGAAAGTAAAGTTATTATTGACAGCAATTACTTTAAGCTGTCTGGCTATTGACGTACTGGCACAAGTCAGTATCAGTGGAAAGATTGTGAGTGCCGATACCAACGAACCTATAGTGGGATCAAAGCCTTTCAGGATGCACCACAAATGATAAAGGCGAGTTTTCCATCAGCAATCTCCCTGATGGGAAACACGTATTAAGAATCACGCATGTCAGTTACACACCCAAGTCCATCACGACAAAAGGAGGTGAAAAGAATCTTCTTATCAAGCTACAAGACAGTTTTACCAATATAGGCCAGGTAGTAGTAACCGGTACAGGAACACACCACCGCATGACGGACAGCCCCGTGCCTGTTTCCGTTATCACTGCAAAGGATTTAAGTAATGCCAGTGTAACATCGCTGGACGAGGCCTTACAAAAGCTGACCCCGTCTTTCTCAAGTATGACCAACGGCATGGGGACAACATTGAGTCTGAATGGATTGCCTGATGATTATTTCATTTTTCTGGAAAATGGCAAACGCCTGTATGGAGATGACACCTATGCTCGAATCAATGTTGCCAAAATCAAACGTATTGAAATATTGAACGGCGCTTCTTCCGCTCTTTACGGAACAAATGCTATCGGAGGAGTTATCAACATCATTACTGATGATGTAAAAAATGCTATCAATGTTTCCAGCGATACCCGTTATGCCAGTAAAGGACGTTTTACCCAGTCCGTAAACATAGATGTCAATACCGGCAAGTTCGGCTCCTACACCTCTTATCGCCGTCAGCAGGCCGAAGGATGGCAACTGAATCCATATGAGGAAAACTCCAAAACTCATGAATTGGAAGAAACCGGGAAAGTAGCTTCTACAGGCTTCTATGCAAATACTGTCAATCAAAAATTCACTTTCGATGCTACCGACAAACTCTCCTTTTATGCCCGCGGCGGATATTATGACAACAAGACACGCCGCCCTTATGAAGCATACGACTACAACATATTGCATGAAACCTTTAATTATGGCATTGGTGCCCAATACATGATAAATAAAGGGAATTATATTACCGCAGACTGTTACGCCGATCATTTTTCTTCCTCTTATTGTTTTTTTAAAGACAATAAAACCTATAATGGAAAAGCAGGTGAAGAGCAAGTGCGAAAACGGACCCGTAATCACAATCTTAGCATAAAAGGTATCTTTAAATTAGGTAACCGGCACAAACTTTCAGTCGGCACAGAATATATCGTTGATGTCTTGAAAAGTCAAACAGACAATATAGCCAAAGAAGATGCTTATACACTGGCCTTGTTTGCACAAGATGAAATAAAGTTACTGAGAAACCTACAGGCTTTGATTGGTGTACGTTACATTTATCATGAAAATTTCAAAAATCATGCCACTCCCAATGTAGCACTGATGTATAAACCCGGCAAATTCAATTTCCGTGCCTCCTATGCAGCAGGTTTCCGAACTCCTACCCTATCTGAACTCTATGCCACTGACATAGCTAAAAAAAATGACAGGTTGACAATAGGTAATTTGGATTTAAAGCCGGAAAAGAATAATTATTTCTCATTGAGTGCAGAGTATGTACATGAGCGTTTTTCAGTATCAGTCAATGCTTTTTATAATAATATTCGTGACATGATAGATTATAATACGATTGCCACAGGAGATAAAGCTATGGAGCAATATGGTCATAAGGAAGTTCGTCAACGTGATAATATAGCGGAGGCTAAAGTCCACGGAATCAATGTATCCGCCAATGCATACCTAGGTGCCGGGTTCAATTTAAGCGGAGGATACACTCATCTTAATACCCAAGATGTGGAATTGGAACAACCCATCGACAAAAGTATAAAAAACGCATACAATATCAATGCCCAATGGGCGCATTCATGGAAAATATATCGGTTGAATATAAATTTGAACGGCCGTTTCAACAGCAAGCGTTTCTCTAAAAGTTACGGTTATGCTCCCGAGTATCAATTGTGGGATTTAAACACACGCCATTCTTTCAACTTAAAATCTGTAATCATCGAACCCGGATGCGGCATGGAAAACCTGTTCGATTATATGGATGACCGTCCTTATAACAGCAATTATGCGACACTTACCCCCGGACGTTCATTCTACATCAGTCTGTCTTTAAAATTTAAAAGCTAAAAAATCAAAGACTTATCGAAGATAATATAAAATAAACCTCTATCTTTGCAACGGAATTAGTAATCGGGCTATCACATAGCCCGATGCAAGGGAACTCGGTGTAAATCCGGGGCTGTACCTGCAGCTGTAAATCCTCATGATGTTGATTGGATAGTCTAAAACCACTGTTTCATTTGAAGAAATGGGAAGGTTTCCAATCAGAGGAAAGCCAGAATACCTGCTAAGTCTGTTGAACAATAAACACCAAGCTTCCAGGATTAGAAGTATGTGTCCATTCGAACAAGCGTTTTCCAACGTCTATTCCTTTGTGGCATTCCTCTTTATCAGAGGGAAACTTGATGTTTTATTTTGCAAATTAAATAAAACACAATATGAGGTATTTACTTCCTGCTATTCTACTATTAGGTACACAAATTGCAAGTGCCCAAAGTATTCTCAAAGATAAAGACGATAAAGAATTGTCCGTATTACTGAATGAAGTGGTCATCACGGGTACAGGTACTGAACATTATCTGAAAGATGCTCCCGTACAGACTGAAGTCATAACCAGCAAAGCTTTGGAACAATATCAGGCACGCAGTATAGACGATTTGCTCAGTGGTCTTAGTCCTTCATTGACCTTTCATGATGGTGATATGGGGAGCCATATCCAACTAAACGGATTGAACAATGACTATATCCTGATCATGATAAATGGAAAAAGAATGAATGGCGATGTAGGAGGGCAAAACGACTTGAATCAATTAAATCCAGCTAATATAGAACGCATAGAGATTGTAAAAGGGGCCGCTTCTTCACTTTATGGCAGTGACGCAATAGCCGGAGTTATCAATATCATAACCAAACGTAACCGTGAAAAAATGGAGCTCACCAATACATCCCGCATAGGTGAATATGGTGATATACGTCAAAGTACCAGTTTCGGCTTTAATTATGGAAAGATAAAATCTGTAACCGGAATCAACTTCCGGCATACCGATGGCTGGCGGAATACAGACCTACAGTGGGATCAGAATCAATTGAAATCCGGCTCTACTATGTTGACCGTAAACCGTTCTTCAAACTATACCCTGTCCGAGAACATTGAATGGCAAGTCAATCGCAAACTAGACCTCACTGCAGAAGGCACTTATTATGAGCGTTGGGTAATGCGTACACACGGTCCTTGGAAATATCAAGCCAACGATTTTTATTATCGCAACTACACATTTGCAGTAGGAAGTAAATATAAATTAGGAAAACGGAATTATCTGACTGCAGACCTCTCGTATGGCAGATACGGCTACTTCTATGACTATAAGCTAAACGAGCATACTGATTATTTTCTAGACAATGACCGCCATGAACGTATCACCTACTTTGCCGGTCAACGTATCAAACAAAGTATTCAGAAACAAATATTAGGCCAGGTAAAAAGTGTATTTTATCTTGGAGAGGACCATATTTTAAATGCAGGAATCGAATATCAGTACAATCATTTGGAATCACCTCATCACATTGACGGTGACCGCGCTTCCGTTTATACGTTGGCAGCTTATATACAGGAGGAATGGACAGCCAGAGAAAATCTGGTTCTGACTGCCGGGGTACGAGGAACACAACACAAGGAAACAGGATTGAATTTCAGTCCGAAAATATCAGGACTTTATAAACCCGGAGAACATATTAATTTGCGTGCTTCTTATGCTTTAGGCTACAAAGCACCCACTATTAAAGAACTTTATTATAATTATACCGGCGTTATCGGAGGCGGTGCCTTGACTGCATATCATGGCAACACAGATCTAAAAGCACAAACCTCACAATATGCTTCAATCGGTATCGAGTACGTAGGGCAAAAATTCCAAGCCAGTTTAACCGGATACATGAATTATCTTCACAACATGATTGAGCTGGTTGAAATTTCCGTAACTCCCGATGAAAAGTTTCTTGAAGTAGAAAAAAGCAAACAATATAAGAATCTGACAAAGGCACGTATTTATGGTATGGATTTCACCTTCAACTATCGTCCTGCAAAATCTCTCAGCCTTGCCGGCGGATATAGTTATGCTGATCCAAAAGCGCAATATCCTAACAAAGGTATAGATTATATGAAATATCTTCCTATTGATGCTACTTCCAGCCATAATGCAAATTTAAATATCTTATGGCAACATTCATGGAAACTGTATCGTTTGGGTATCGGCATCTATGGCAGATATCAGTCTACACGCCGTTATATAAATGATAATAATGCCGACGGATTCCAAACTTGGCGTATCAACACAGCCCACTCATTATTAAAAATGAAACGGTGGTCATTAACGATGAATGCCGGGGTAGATAATGTATTTGACTATGTAGACCGTACTCCTTTCGGACGGAATCGTGCCACATCAACTCCCGGAAGAACTTTTTATGTCTCCGCCCTCATTAAATTCAAAAACAATTAATAACCAACAATTTATAAATTAATTTTTATTAGTATGAAACAATTCAAGTATTATCTGATGGCGGCTTTTGTTGCTGCCGCAACTTGCACAGGATTCAGTTCCTGTAGTGACAATGATGATGAAGAAAGTACTGTTAATCCTGCTGTGGATGTAGTAACCAGAACCAAGCAACACGACACAGCCATTTTGCTCTGTACTTTTGGCAGTACCTATAATGAGTCCCTTTCTGTTTATGATGATGTGATTGAGGATTTTAAAGCTAAATTCCCCAATACGGATATTTATATGTCATTTACTTCACGTACATGTATCGGACGTGTAGAAGCATCTACCGGCATAGCACGTTATGAATTGGACCAATGGTTGAAAGCAATAGGCGATGCAGGATACAAACGTGTGGCTGTACAATCATTGCATGTAATTCCAGGCGAAGAATATCTTTCATTAATGAATACTGATGTAAAAAAATACTTTATGATTCAATGGTATCCGCATATTGATGTATTGAAAGGTACCAACCTTCTTTCCAGTGCAGAAGATACTAAAGATGTAGCAGAGATACTTTACAAACACTATGAGTCTAAATTAGCAGGCAAGAACAACATCGTGCTTCTAATGGGACACGGTAATCCGGATGAGAATTACAATGCTAACAAAAAGTACTCTGACATGGAAAAAGCATTGCAGGAACTTGCTGCCAACAACAATATCTTTGTAGGTACTGTGGATTATGGTGACATGCTTTTCTTCCCGAAAGAAATAGAGGAAGAACCGGCTAATAGAATTCCTGTAGAAGGATTTGACAAAACCCAATATCCCGACTGTATGTACTCTAAGGTGATGAGCTATTGCGAAAAGAACGGTCTGAACCCATCAGAAGTAAATGTTTATCTTGCACCTTTCATGTCAATTGCCGGTGACCATGCCCACAACGACCTTTGGGGATTGGAAGCTATGGCCGAAGATGACGATGTAAGCAATGTGGAAATCAATACAAATGAATATAGCTGGCGTGAACGTTTGGAGAAATTAGGATTCAAAGTGGACAGAACATTCGAAAGCCACCCGATAGATCAAGCCGGAGCTGATCATGGTATTAAAGACGGATGTAATATGAAAGCCCTTGGCAGTTATCCTGAGATTCGCCAAATTTGGGTAAACCATTTATATGAAAACTGGAATGACGACAGTGCATGGGAGAATGGTGAAGACTATCAACCGGAAGCATAACCAACTTAATATATTTATCTGAAAAAGGCGGAATTTATTTCCGCCTTTTTCAGATACGCCAAAACCGATAGGTAATATCTTTCATCTCATCCCCGTATATCCGATAGAAATGCTGATTGGTATCAGGAGATTTCAAGCCACCCAATTTTTCAATATACGGTCCCAACTTTATATATTCAAAGTTCTGAACGGAAAGACCTTCCGGCAATTCATTCTTCCCCGAATACCAACCCACCTTTACCAAAGCGATAGACTGTCGGTGAAGAAATCCTGCCAACCTTTCCACTTCAAAGGGTTCGGCATCGCCTCCCATAAAACAGACGCAAGTCACCGCCTTTCCATACTTCTGTAAAAGATGCCCAAGACTTTCTTCCGTTAAAGATTCTCCTACATTTTCCAACAAATGAGGGCTATGACAGCCCTTGCACCTATTGGGACAGTTAGAGAGATTGATCGCCAGAGTGACTTCATCCGGAATTTCTTGAAATACGATGTCATAATCAACGTAACGGAGCATAATATCTTTGTGCAGCCTCCTTCTGCCTTGCCTGAGAAAAATTACTGATCCGCTTCATGTACCCGATAACACGTGTCAGATAATCCACATTCCGACTATGACATTCAGGACATTCATGCAAGTATCTCTTATCAATATGCTTACATTCATTGCAAATGGTATTCGGTATATTAAATGTAAAGTAATTACAGCCTTCTATAGCAGCTACCCGAAGTAGTTGTCTGTACTGCTCCTTACTAAGATGTTCTTCCAAATTCATGTGCAAGGCCGAGCCTCCCGTTAAATGCTTTATATAGCGGCGTCCATGCAGACGGAATTTATCGACAACATTCAACGATTTGTCTTCTACAATATAGAAATAACTGTTATAACATTCTCGGAATGTTTGGAAGCCTGCTTCTTTATCCCATTTAGCGTGCTTCACTCCTACATTCTCAGCAGGAATCATTTCGCAATTAAACAAAACATCCTTTGTACGGTACTTCCTATTATATCGTTCAATCATTCCTAAAATCTCCTGAACAAATGCTTCATACTTAGGGTTATCATTGATTTCAATACCCATAAATTGCGCTGCTTCCACCAAACCATTAACACCGATAGTTAGATACTGACGGTTCATATTGATGTAACCAGCATCAAACAAAGGCAGCATACCTTTCGACTGCAACAATTTCAGATTCTCATTATAAGCCAACTGGACTTTGTGTACCAAATCAACCACTTCTTCCAAAAAAAACGGATAAAGTATACCGGATTTCACCGCATGCTGGATGCAACGGTTCAAATTAATAGTCAGCACACTTTTTGAGCCTGTAGAAACCCCACCTGCTCCCAAAGTATAGCTGAAACCATTGTCCTGTATCTCATTGCGAAGACGGCAGCAACTACTTAAAGAATCTGCATTATCACTCATATAAGTAAAGAAAGAATGACCTTCGGAATACATTTCAGCCGTAAAGTCACCATATTCCTTATCTAATACATCACCATCTTTAGTCAAAAGCGCCATTGTTTCTACAGGAAATGTTAAAACAGTACGTGTACGCTCTTTATTAAACCATTTCATGAAACGTTTCTGCAACCAACTTAGTGAATTCCAGTCAGGTTGGCTTCCATCGGGAAAAAAGAAGTTACCAAAAAGACTTTCAAAATAATATTTGTCATAGTAAGCTACATTCCAAAAGACGGCTTGAAAATTACGCGCCCCTGTAGGCTGGTTAATAGAATATACTATTTGCTCGAAACAGTCTGTAATGATTTTGTCTATTGTTCTTTGTTTGGTAGATAAATCAACAATCTTATCGGGATACTTATAATATTCCTGCCCATATTCCAAACCAATGAAATAATTCATATACATCAAAAACTCTGGAGTAGCACAGGCACCACTTAACATACTGGATACAATAAAAACCATATTGACAAATCCACCACAAAAAGATTTCAAGTTAGTAGGAGCCGTAGAGTTCCCTCCCACTGCTATCGTACCATTATTCAACCAAGGATACATAGTAATGCTGGCACAATAATTAGCCAGATTAGTTTCATCATTTTTATAAATAAAATGATGATTCAGAAGTTCCAAATAACGATCGGACAATTCCTTTCCATACATGTCTTTCAAACGGTCAGTCAACAGACGACGGTTGAGACGAATAAAATTTGATTTGGGTAACTCTCCTATCAGCGTAGCAATATTCTTATTCTCCACATTGGCATTCGCATCATATTTACTGCCGGTTGCCGGATTGGAAGCGTCACAATAGTCAAGCAAAAACTTCAGTTTATCTCTCACCTCACGATCCTCCAAATGTTTCTGACGATACAGCATATACGCCTTGGCAACACTGTAATAATGTTCAGCCATCAGGGCCACCTCCACCTGATTCTGGATTTCTTCCACATTCATTCCATCACTGACACTAACGCGACTCAATACAGTAGTAATCACATCCTGGGTAGCAAAACTTCCTACTGACAAAAATGCTTTGGCTATTGCATTTTTAATTTTATCAAGAGAGAAAGTTTCTTTTTTACCATCTCTCTTAATAATAAATACCTCTGAATTAATCATACTTATAAATTAAGGTTATACAAAACACACATTATTCAATATAAGTCTTTCACACACGACAATTCATGGAAACCAGTAATAAAAAGGATCAGTATGATTCGTTCTATCGCCTTTCACCCGAAAGCCATGAATGATATAAACAATAACGGCAGGTCTTCTGACTTGTTTCCGTTGTAGCGCCTTCCCGGTTTTCACAATAACCAGTGGCTAAGAATGTCACAACACTTCCCCACACTATGGGAGGATAAAACTTACAGCTACGGGGATAGTTCCTGATTTGCACAGGATTCCCTTTTAATTCCGTTTCGCGCCAACGGCTAATCCGGAAACCGATATTACTGACAAAGTTAGGAATTAAATCAATAAAACAACTGGAAAAAGAAAAAAAACTTCAAGCAACACTTTTTTCATCTTTTCCGCTTCGTTTAATTATAAAATCCATTATCTTTGCCCCGAATTGGTTTCGGATAGTCTATCTGCTATTCGGATTAAAAGGGAATCGGGTGCAAATCCCGGACAGTCCCGCTGCTGTGAAACTCTGCTGGAATCTTGAAAAATACCTTTGCCACTGATGTGACAATCCTCACATCGGGAAGGCTTCAAGATAAGGAGTCAGTCAGAAGACCTGCCATTCATTAAAGGCTGTTTTTACTCGTGGGATTAGGAAAGCAGTACGAAAGAAAATAAGAAAATAAAAAATTTACGGGAGGAATGCCTATGAAAAAGGTATGTCCACGTTGTGGTGCAACATTTGATTGTATGCACAATGATATTTTATCGTGTCATTGCGCAACTGTCCGACTGGATGCTCTGCAACGCACCTATTTAATGGAGAATTATTCCGATTGCCTGTGCCATGACTGCCTGAAAGCCGTCAAGGACAGTTTCTATGCCTGCGAAATTAACCCCCGTTATAATAAGAAGAAAAATGATAAAGAAAGTATTGATTGCAAACAGAGGTGAAATAGCCTTACGTGTAATGCGTTCCTGCCGAGAAAAGGGCATACGGACCGTTGCTGTCTTTTCAGAAGCCGACCGCA
>ENA-OPFN01000101-OPFN01000101.1-human-gut-metagenome-genome-assembly--contig:-NODE-101-length-10432-cov-4.198612_pt1 | contig 10432 bp, 7 predicted proteins | sample MGYA00241717_ERZ501565 | MGnify/ENA primary metagenome ERZ501565 (study PRJEB25962, sample SAMEA2042381) | human gut metagenome | biome: human gut; feature: human-associated habitat; material: faeces... | reverse complement strand
CACCACTTTCATAATCTTGTCCATCAATATCTCGTCACTGGACTTCATAGTGATTTTTTCCATTTTATCTTCCTGCTGTTGTGCCCCGCTGAATTTATTACGCAACAACCTGCGATTATTTATCAGGTTAGCAATGGTCTTTTTCAGTAATTCCGTATTGAAAGGTTTCACCATATAAGCATCCGCACCCGTCTCCATGCCTTCCAAAGTGTCCTCCGGTTTGGACTTGGCTGTCAACAAGATTACAGGGACATGGTTTACGTTGGTATTCTGCTTTATCTTCCGGCACAGAGTCAGCCCGTCCATTTCAGGCATCATAACATCGGAGATAGCTAAATCAGGAGTATCACGCAAGATCAAATCATACGCCTCCTTACCATTACTGCAGGTCTCCACTTTGTATTCATCCGATAATTCAGATTTCAGATAAGCCTTGATTTCATCCTCATCCTCCACAACCAATACCCGTAAGCGTGTCTTTGATTTCATATTGGTTTTAGATTCCTCCTCCTCTTCTTCGGCAACCAACCCTTCCAGTTTCGCCAAAACAGGCTTTTCAATAGTATGGAACATCGCTGTTTCTTCATCTACAGTTTCCAACTCATCAGTGCGCAAATGCGCCGATCCCAACGGTATACGTATAATGAAACGGCTTCCGGAAGCATCTTCCCTGTTTTCGGCAAAAATCTCACCATGATGTAACTGCACTAATAAATGAGACAAGTGCAAACCGATACCGGTACCAAAATTTGACTTTGTTACGTCATTATCTATTTGATAGAAACGTTCGAAAATACGTTCTATTTTATCCCTGTCGATACCGATACCACTATCCGTTATCACAATTTCAAAATACTCGCGCAACGCATCCCGCCGCGTAGCATTCTGACCTGTTGTCAAACTGATCTGTATCTCTCCTCCATCCGGAGTGTACTTAAATGCATTGGAAAGGATATTCATCAATACCTTATCAAAATTATTCAAGTCTATCCACACTTTTAGCTGCGGCATCTCATGTTCAAAAGTAAAATGGATATTTTCTTTATGAGCCAAATACTCAAAAGTCTGCATTACATCATTGATAAACCCTACCAAATCTGTTTCACGAAACTTTAGGAACATCTGCCCCTTATCCAGTTTACGGATATCCATCAGCTGATTAATCAACCGCAGGATACGTTGAGAATTACGATAAATCATCAGATACGTCTTATGCAGCTCACTGTCTTTCTTTTCCGCCAGCAATTTTTCCAATGGATTGATTATAAGCGTCATAGGAGTTCTTATTTCATGGGATATATTGATAAAGAACTGCAATTTCGCTTCATTGAGTTGTTCGGCATGCTCCCTCTTCATCATTTCACGACGATGCCGTATACGGGACCGGATATAGTTCACAATGCCCAATACCAGCAATCCGAGTAAAACAGCGTAAATACAATATGCCCACCAAGCCTGATACCAAGGAGGAGTAATTACAATCTTTATCGTGCACACTTCCGAGTAATTGCCATAATTAAGTGCGCGCACACGAAAAGTATACTTACCTGGCGGTAAATTATTATAAGTCACACGATTATCACCAGGTTCGGAGCTGAGCCATTGTGAACCCAACTCATCAATCTTATATTGATAGGATATCTGCTCGGGATTGTTATACTGCAATGTCGAGAAAACGATACTGAATGTATTATCCTTATAAGACAGCCGGAACTTTTTAGCATCCTGCACCGAAGTAGAGATTACCGGCTTCCCTCCTGAAAGAGTATTCTTATGTACAGGCTTATTGAATATATAAAAATCAGTAATCCATACCTTAGCTTCTTTTGAAGTATTGCCTATGTTTTCCGGAAGAAAAGACGTAATACCATTAACACCGCCGAAGTATATCTTTCCGAACTTATTCTTGTAGAAAGCACCATGAGTGAATTCATTGCCTTGTAACCCGTCTCCCGAATAGTAATTAATAAAGCGATTATTGTTTATATCATACCGACTGATCCCCATGTAGGTGCTAATCCAGATGTCATGCTGGAAATCTTCGCTAAGCCCGCAAATCACATTACTAGGCAAACCGTCTGCCATTGTAAACCTCTCCAGCCTATTCGTCTTTTTATCAAAACAATATAGTCCATCTGTTGTACCGGCCCAAATCTTACCCGAAAAATCTTCTTGGATAACATAACCCACACAACCGGGAATCAATGTGTTAACCTTTTTATAATTAATAAAACTCTCCGTCGACGGATTAAAACAGCTTACTCCTTTATAATGCCCCAACCATATCAGTCCTTCGCTATCACAATATATATAGTTCACCCAATCATTAGCAAGCTCATTCCTTTTTAAATCATTGGTTTCATCTTTAGAAGATTCATAATGCTTTAAATCTCCGGTCTTCAAGTTATATCGGTAAAAGCCAGCGCCTAATGTCCCGATATATAAGTTTTTCTGTTTGTCTTCTGTTATTGAAAATACGCTTTCATCATCAATAGGCAAAAGATATGGTACTGATATACATATCTACACTGGAAAATCATAGAAAGGCTGGAGTCGGGAAATCCCCGAACCAGTCTTTTCTATTTATTTAACGTTTCTTCCCTGCATCCCACTCAATCACAATCCACTCCCAAGACATAAACGGACTATCCGATTTTTACGTTTTAAGTTCAGTATCAATCATTAAAAATACTGAATATGAAATTAGACGAAAACATTTTGAAAACCTGTCAAGGACTTGTTATGAACTGTAATTGTAAGGTTCTTATCCTTGATGTATTGGGTGAACATCGTGTATTCCTTGTGAATGATGTACACCTAAAGACACGTGAGTGCCGATACAATGAAGTTCGTGATGCACAAGACATCACTACTCTTGTACTGAACATCGGACATAATTTTGTAAACGGCATGACAGAACAAACCTTGCTTGAGCGTACACAATCTATCCACAAGGAGGATTTCAAGTTTGGCACTGACAATTACTTGTTGATTACCAAAGTAGATTTGAATAGATAACCATTTAAAACTGAATATTATGCAAAAGGATTTTATTACAGTAACTCCCGATAGTGGCAATGGAAATGGAACTGTAACAGTTGCAGCTTCTCAGAACCCTACAACATCACAAAGAAGTTCTTTTATTGAAGTGTCGGGTGGAGGAATTACAAGGCGCATAAGTGTCAACCAAGAATCGGGAGGGACGGTTATCTCTATAAAGGGGGCTTCCGCAATTCAAGGAAGACCAACACTTGTTAGAGCGAATGCAAGCGATAACGTAAATACGGATGTAGACGTTTCTCTTCATTGGGTTTATAGTCCCAGCAGTCAATCTGGTGATGTGGTTGTAACGATTAGTAGTGGTGAAAATATGTCAAATATTGCGCAAATATCCGCCAACCCACTTCCTAATACAGTTGTAACCGTTACAGGAGTATCTCCAGCAAAGTCGTCCACGCAGATTTATTCCTATTGAAAGCGTACGGAAACGAATTATTTACTATATTTGCACAAGCCTTTCGAGGCAATGACATTGTTGGTAAATTACAAGGAAAGTGCCTTGATACTCGAAGAATCGCCAATTCAACAAAAGTACAAACAAGGCACAGAGGGCAACCTATATCAAGTGGGCTGCTCATCTGTGTGTTTGTACAAGCGTTTGGCGATGCTTTCGAGTATGCACAGGTGGCAGTCCCACTTTCTTTATATATAACGTAATTTCTCACTGGCTGTCTGAGAAAAACTCGAAAATTTCGCCATTATGAAAAAGTATTTCGTTCTGTTCACGTTACTGCTGATTGCAGTGGTGTCAAATGCACAAGAATCAATAACCGATTCTTTAGGTTGTTATGAAAGTTCCAGTGTCAAGTTTTGTTCCTATAAGGAAGCCTATCTTAAAAATGATATGGCAGGTGTCGTTAGACTTGATGAATTTGAAGTCAGTTATGACAAATTAGGGAAAGCATATACCGTATATGTCAGATTTGATTCAAGTATAGTAAATGCAGAAGTAAAATACGTGCGTGGCTCCGTTTCAGAGGGGTATCTATATGACGGTGTTGTCAAAAACAGTAGAGACCAAGAAAAAGTTACTGTATTTTGTAAAAACAAATTAAGCCTTTATACTCAAAATCATGGGGTGGCTTCTAAAAGTATTATTAAGGACTATGAAAAAGAGGGTATCAACCTTATTTTCCCTAAAACATATATAATATCTTCTGTCGTTCCTATCAAGAACTAAAGTTGTTTTAAAATTGAATTAAATCCCCCTAAATCAGCCGGACTAAGTTCCGGCTTTTTTATTAGTCCGTTTTTAGGGTCTATAAGCAATGGCAATGCCTCTGCGAGTAACTTCTTAAAGACTTGTTTAGTTTTCGCTTTAGACGATTTATAGAGGTGATTTATTACGGTAAACTTGTAACCTTTTCCAAGCCAGTCCCAAGTGAACACATATTGCTGGGGAATGTCATCAATAGACAGGTCGTTAAAATAGGTATCAATGATAAGTTGTACACCCTCTGTCCTTATGGCTACCGCTTCATCGAACATTTCAATATAGGGAACAACGATTGTTCCAAGTTTAAATTCTGTTGGTTCTTTTCTCCTTTTCATATTAAGCCACTGATTTTCTGATTTGCTTGTATGTATAACGTGTGTCAGCGCAGCAGAGGAAGCAGTTAAATCGGTCTGAATTGCTGACGTCTCTCAAATTGTATCTATACACAAACTCATCAACGTATTTCTGCAAATACTTTTTGAGCAGAGTTCTGTATGTACCTTTGACCATACGCTTGAAATGCGTCCAAGCTCCCTCTATTCTGTTGGTTGTTATATGTTCATAGCTGTATAGTTTCTTACTGTGGTCAACGTAGAAACGGGTATAAGTAAAGCCTATTTGATTGTAGGCATCATTCTCATCTGTATATATGATTGCATCGGGGTGTATGTATTCTTTAATGAATGCAGACAGGGTATCGGATTTTGTATCAGGTGTTACCCGTGCATTCATCAGATTTTCCCGTTGTATCATTCCAACGACAGGTGCTTTGTCCTTGTGGGAGCGTCCTTGTGAATGAGGTACTTTCTTATCCCAATGACGATTTCCGTTTCTTCCGCCAACAAGAGTTTCGTCTATTTCAACAGTTTCTTCTAAGAAGTTCTCATTGGCGAGGCGCATTGCATGACGTATTTTATGCAACATATACCATGCTGTCTTTTGCGTTACTTCTATATCATTTGCGAGTTGATAGGAAGAAAGACCTGTTTTGTGATTGGTGACAAGCCAAATGGCGATAAACCATTTACGCAAACTTATCTTTGTCTTTTCAAACATCGTACCTGTACGAACGGTAAAGTTCTTACCTGTATTCTTACAGCGATATTTGCCACTTTTCAATTTATAAACTTTAGAGGTCTTGTCAAATGGTGAAACAGGTTTTCCATGCCAATTAATGGCTTCAAGATGTTTAATACAGGCTTCTTCCGTAGGAAAGAGTTCATAAAGAGCCATGATTGATTTAGCATTAAGTTCAAACGGGTCTTTCATAAGGCTGTCCTCCAAACTTTTAATGATGTTACAATTTACAAAGATTGATTTGTTCAACAATGAGTTCACGGAGAAAATCTTGATAAAAATCTGATAATCTCCTGTGCGTATAACGAAAAAGTAGAAGGCGGAGTAAGTCGGATTTGAGTTAAATGATGTGAAGATGGTATGGAAAGATACGTTATATAGTTGTCATGCTAATATAATCGAAATCTTTCTGCACAATATTTCAACAACATGGCAATAACAAAAGCCGATACAAGTATGTTTTCGGCTTTTGTTTTGACAATAAAGGAAAGAGAATAGTTAAATAAATAGAAAAGACTGGTTCGGGGATTTCCCGACTCCAGCCTTTTCTATGATTTTCCAGTGTAGATATGTATATCAGTACCAAAGATATTCACAGTCCCCGGTTCTCCGATTGAACTTAGCAACCCCACGCGTATAAGAACCAAACCATAGGTTTCTGTCTGTATCTTCATAAATACACATTATCGTACTAGCCACAGAACGGGCAGCATTTCCCGGTTGATAATGCCTCAACCTTTTTCCTTTTGCATCCAGCTCGTATACCCCCTCATTGTCTGCACCAATCCATAAATGGTCATTGCTATCTTGAAAAATAGACATGATACATCCTTGTCCGATAGGATTATAATAAATGGACTTGTGCCCATAATATTCAAAAGGATTTTCTTGTTTCGGTATCAAAACGATCCCTTTCTGAAATAATCCCAACCATAAATTATCATCCTTATCTTCCAAAATTGTATGAATCTTTCCATCCGAAAAATTTATTGGAGCTGAATTAATGGTATAATCTTCCAACTCTCCCTTTGCAGGATTATACATTTTTAATCCCTGTCCATCAGTACCAACCAATAACCGGTCATTCACCAACGACATGCAACGAACAGATAAAACCTCATTCCCTATATAAGGAACAAGAGTAAAGTTATTCTCCTTTCTATTGTAACGTGATAGCCCTTGCTTTTTAGTACCTACAAAAAGATTTCCCTGCTCATCCTCTATTATGGTAGTAATATTGTTATCGGCAAGAACCGGATCTTTGAAAATACGCACTTCCTTCGTTGCAGGCATATAACAAATCAGTCCATTTCCATAAGTTCCTATCCAAATATTGTAATAAGAGTCCTCATAAAAAAAGGATTGAAAATTGTAATTAGACTGTTTCAGAAGATCATCTACAGAAACAGCCTGCGTCTGCCGCTCATCCAGACGAAACATGCCTTGACCGGTAGTTGTCATCCAAATTTCCCCATTATGTAATTCCTGCATCTGTGTTATATGCGGAAACACCCGCTTACCGGCGCGGAACATTGGAATTTCCAGAAAGGTATCTGTCTCACGATCATACTTCATCAGCCCATCAATACAACCTATCAGCAAATTACAACGACTATCCTCAAATAATGTACGCACATAATTATTTTTGATAGAAGACGAATCAGCAGAAACATGCCGGTAATTGGTAAAACGTAAACCGTCGAACTTATTTAGCCCATACTCAGTTGCAACCCAGACAAAACCTTGCTTATCCTGAAATATTTGATTTATCAAGCTACTGGACAATCCCATATCTGTGGTATAGATCTTCCCTGTCTGCGCCCCAACACCTTGAGCTATACAACACAAGCATATTACGAGTATCTTCCAAACGCATCTTTTCATAGTTTTTCTTTTTATTAGATACAAAAGTGCGACAAAGATAAACAAAAAGCAATTTATTCCGATACATATCTAGTTTTTGTGATTAAAAACTTTACTTATTTACAAAACACAAAAAAAATAATTTTAATTATTTTTATCTCCATATTCCCCTTTATCACATCTTTTTTCGTCAATGTAACATATACAAAAAAGAATGTAACGCAAATAAAAACTCATGTTACAAAAAGCAAAATACAGGTATCATTCATAGCCTATTGTCTATTAAATGATTAGTATTTTTGCTTATACCAAAAGTTGAGGATATATTCCTCACTTCGCTGTTAACTAATGTAGAGAATCAAAACAAATGTCTAACACAAAAAAGATAGCATATGAAAACATAAAAAGAACCTTAATGAGTCTACACTTTGATTTAACATTTTTATTCAATTAAAACCTTGTTTTTTTATGAAATGCACAACTTATTATTTTAGGCCTTTGGGGCTATTATTGTTACTCTGCCTGATACCTCTGTGCAGTATTGCTCAGAATATCATGGTAAAGGGTATTGTGAAAGATAATTTCGGTGAACCGGTTATTGGCGCCAACGTAACAGAAAAAGGAACAACCAATGGTATGATAACCGATTTGGACGGAAACTTCTCGTTGACTGTACAGAAAAACGCAACTTTAGTAATTTCTTATATTGGATATGTCACACAAGAGATTGCTATCAAAGGGAACACTAATCTTAACATTACATTAAAAGAAGATTCCAAAGCATTGGAGGAAGTAGTAGTTATTGGTTACGGTACGGCAAGAAAATCAGATGTAACGGGGTCTATCGCATCAGTAGGCGGCGATAAATTGCAAGAAATGCCTTCTACAAATATTACACACGCCTTGCAAAATCGTGTAGCCGGTGTGGACATGACGCAGACGTCTTCACAGCCTGGTGCTACCATGCAAATCCGTATTCGTGGTACTCGTTCACTAACAGCTTCTAATGACCCGTTAGTAGTATTGGATGGTATTCCTTTTATGGGAAACTTGTCTGATATCAACCCCGGTGACATTAAAAGTATGGATATTCTGAAAGACGCTTCTTCCACAGCTATTTATGGTTCACGTGGTGCCAATGGTGTCATTTTAATCACAACGAACAGAGGAGCACAAGGTACACCCGCCAAATTTACATATAATGGTTATGTAGGTGCAAAATCTGTATTCTCTAAATATCCGATGATGGACGGACCAAAATATGCTGAGATGCGTAAATATGCCGGTAAATTCGAAAACTCCTTAGACGAATCAGACGATACAAATACTGACTGGCAGGATCTTCTATACCGCACAGGTATGGTAAACAGCCATGATGTCAGCGTAGCTGGTGGCACAAACAATGGAAGTTACAGTTTTGGTGCGGCCTACTATAAAGATCAGGGCGTTATTCCTACACAGAATTACACCCGTTACTCATTACGAGGCTCATTTGACCAAGGCGTAGGTAAATACTTCCGTTTCGGATTAACGACTAATAGCAATTACAATATAACCAAAGGTTCTAATGTCGGCCCGTATAGCGTACTTAACAACACTCCGCTCGCCAACCCATACAATGCAGACGGAAGCCTGAAGAGAACAGTTAAGCTCAACAGTCAGGATGAAAACTTTGTTGTAACACGTGACCTGGTAGAAGATTTAGAAGATAGTTGGTTGAATGAGAAGAAAGGTTTTGGTACCTATAACAACCTTTTTGCAGAAGTACAATGCCCATGGGTTAAAGGTTTAAAATATCGTGTCAACCTAGGTCTGAACTACCGTTCTACCAAAGGTGGTGTCTTTACTGGTGAAGGTATAAACAGTTCAACTGCTGATACTCCTTCTACTGCATCTCTGGAACACACAGAAACAACTAATTGGGCAGTAGAGAACCTAATAACTTACGACCGTACATTTGGTAAGCACCAGCTGAACATCGTAGGTATGTATTCTGCTGAGGAAACCGTTTACACCAAATCGCATATTGCTGCACGTGACATTCCTGCAGAATATTTGCAATACTATAATTTAGGTCGTGCAGAAGGCAATATTACAGTTAATCCGGACAATTGGGATTACCAGAAAAGCGGTTTGATGTCTTGGATGGGACGTGCCATGTACACCTACGATAACCGCTATATGTTGATGGCAACTGTTCGTGCCGATGCATCTTCCCGCTTGGCAAAAGGTCATCAATGGCATACATACCCGGCTGTATCTGCAGGTTGGAATATTGGTCAAGAGTCATTTATGGATGACCTTGAATGGTTAGATATCCTTAAAGTACGCGTGGGATACGGACAAACTTCCAATCAGGCCGTAAACCCATATTCCACATGGGGAAAATTATCTACACGTCCTTATAACTTCGGACCTACTGGCTATGCTACCGGCTACTATGTTTCTGCATTGCCGAATTATGATTTAGGTTGGGAATATTCTTCTACATGGAACTTCGGTTTGGATTTCACTTTGTTTGGCGGTCGCTTATCGGGAACATTTGAATATTACATTCAGAAGACATCCGATTTGTTGCAAAACGTTAATCTTCCTTCAACTTCAGGTGTAAGCAGTTATGTAGGTAACGTAGGAAAGACCGAAAATAAAGGTGTGGAATTTACTTTAAACGGGACAATTCTTGACAACCACAACGGATGGACTTGGGATGCAAGTATTAATATATCAGCAAACCGCAATAAACTGACAGAATTAGCATCCGGAGCAGATCGTGATGAAGCCAACAACTGGTTTGTCGGCCATCCTATTGATGCAATTTATGACCACTTGAGTTCAACTTATAAATGCAACTTTTTGGGTGCGGATAATAAGCAATAAAAACATTTATTTTTCAGAGAGGAAAGAGAGACAATGTCCCCCTTTCTCTCACTCTGAATGGATAAAGTTTGCTATCTTTGCTTTAATTGTCCGTCCAAAGAAAAAAAAGTTGCAGATGAGCAAACATATAACCGAGGAACAAAGGTATGCAATTTCTATGATGTTGCAAATACCGATGAGCAAAAAAGCAATAGCGGAAGCTATCGGAGTAGATAAAAGCACTGTTTACAGGGAGATAAAGCGCAATTGCGACGCCCGAAGTGGTAGCTATAGCATGGAGCTTGCCCAGCGAAAAGCAGACAGGCGCAAGCAGCAAAAACATCGCAAGGAAGTGCTTAC
>ENA-OPFN01000097-OPFN01000097.1-human-gut-metagenome-genome-assembly--contig:-NODE-97-length-10628-cov-2.417006_pt1 | contig 10628 bp, 16 predicted proteins | sample MGYA00241717_ERZ501565 | MGnify/ENA primary metagenome ERZ501565 (study PRJEB25962, sample SAMEA2042381) | human gut metagenome | biome: human gut; feature: human-associated habitat; material: faeces... | reverse complement strand
TAGAAGAGGCGACCGCCGCTAATTGTTTTATAGATAATAGGGGGTGGTGGGGGCTTTAAATGCTATTGCAGAAAAAGAACTTATACATTTTGGAAAACATAATTTTATAATACTACTTATTCTTTTTTGTCTTTGCAATCGCAAATGCAATACCTATCACAGCGGATATAATAACAAGCGCCGGGTTGGTATTCCACACGATCACAACTAAAATTATCGCCCAAAGTATAAAACCTAAATACATGATATTACTAATTATTTGTTAATGCTTGAATTACAAATTTAAACACAAAATGCAGGAATGTAAATCAATAGCCGATAATCTTATAATACCCGCCAGTAATACGGCTGGCAGGGTATCATAATTCAATCTGTTTTAAAGCATAAAATTATTCTTTTTATGTGTAACTGTAAGATTAAGACTTGATTAATTTGCCTAATTATCCTATTTATTCGGCAATACTATTTTCATGTATGGATTTATCATGCGTTTCCCCTTAAGCGTCTTTTCAAGCTCATCTATTCTTTCGTGCGCCATCTGTAAATCTTCGGACAGGCGCAATAATTGTCTCGCAAGGGAAACATTCTCTTTCTGCAATTCGTATATTTTTTCTTCCATGATGAAATATTTCTATGATTTATATTTTGTGGTAGGGTCTGCCCAAAATAGGACATACTCACCAGGTTAATACTTCATGCTATCTTTACGAGGTTTGCAACTTTGTAGCATCTATATTCTCCTCTTTCCGTATCAAAGTAGGTTTGTACGGTGTCGCTCTTTTTACGGCTGTCTGTACCCTTGCTATCAGGCAGCATACTATCTTTGAGTGTTCCGTATGCTTCACGTATTGATCCGTCCACCTTTTGAAAGTAGAATTTTATTATTCTTTCTTTCATGGCTGCTTTTAACTTAATATTCATCCAAGCTGTTTTAAGGGCTTCACTCATTGATAATACCGCTTGGTATTCTCTGCACATTTGGTTTAATTCTGCTTTTGTCATAAGGCTTATTTCTTATTGGTTTATTATTGTATTGCAAAGGTATATTATTTATTATACTATTCCAAGTAAAGGTGATATAAATATTATAGTATTAACACTATTTAGTATATTAAATATTATACGTAAATAGAATTTGAGTATATTTGTACTATATCTTTAAAAAGTAGTCTTATGAGGATAAAGGAATTATTAAAAGAAAAAGGATGTACGCAACAAGAATTAGCCGATATGGTAGGCGTTTCTTATCAATCTATGAAGCAAACGCTTAACGCACCATCAGTAACTACTTCTACACTTGAAAAGATTGCTACTGCCTTAAATGTCCCTATGTGGCAACTCTTTGCATCCACTGATGAAGTAGCCAAAGAAACTAAGGGAGAAACGTGCCCTTATTGCGGTCAACCGATAACCATTAAGACAACAATAGAAAGGGGGTAACTTATGCCGGAAATTTGCCGTTTTTTTGGAATTATAGTAAGTCTTTATTGGAGGGATCATAACCCGCCCCACATTCATTTTTCATACGGTAATTATGAATGCTCTATCAGTGTACTGGATAGGATTGTAGACGGGCAAGCCCCTGCAAAAGTCATCGCTAAGGTTAACGAGTGGATAGACCTACACGAGGGTGAAATATTAACCCTATGGGAGAAAGCCCAAAAAGGGGAAAAACTAAATAAGATAGAACCTTTAAAATAACTGCCTATGTTACGAGTGATAGATGTTGATTATATCAGGGAATATGAGTTACTTGTTACTTTCAGTGACAGCAGTAGAAAAAGGGTTGATTTAAAGCCCTTTCTTACTGGAGAAGTGTTTGGAGAATTGCTGGACAAAAGTAAGTTCATCCAATACGGGCTAACACGCAATACTATTGAATGGGCCAACGGTGCAGACATCGCCCCTGAGTTCCTGTACGAGAACGGAATCCCTTGTTGATTTAATTACGAGTAAATAGTATCGAATAAAGAGCCCCGAACCAATATAACCGGAACGGGGTTTCATTGTTATTATTGTGATTGTATGAATGTTTATACGCTATGTTAAAAACAAGTTTGCAAATTTGCAATATTGCCAATTGATACTTTTTGTATTAAATCTTTATGCGAAGTGAGCTTTTTCTACGCAAAAATGCCTCAAAAAATCTTGTTTTCCAGCCAAAAACACGTCATTCAATCGTTAACAGGCTTTTTCTCTACTTTTCAAAAAAGATGCTAACATCAATCTTATTCCTATAAGCGTATCCTAAAAGTTCGTCAGTAGGCACAACGTAAAATGTACCTTTGTTTCTTTTTCTTTCCATGAACCCGGCTTGTATCATTAATTTTGTTACATCTGCTTCTGTAGTACTTTCCTGAAAAAGAGTTTCGAGTAGTTCGGCAAAATGCTGTGCCGATAGCCTTATAGGTTTCGCGAGCGATTGTGCAAACCACTTCCTTAATAATTTTAATTTCATTCGTTTAGTCATAACCAATAATCTCCTTTTTTTACTTTTAATCTTATCCTGTGACACGCAATCCGGAAAGTACCTATTTGAGTACGGATAGCTCCCCTTTCAATCATCATTTTTTCAAACTCCGGCAATGTAAGGTAAACTCCTGTCTCTTCTTGAAGAATATGCTTTAAAATATTTCCATTAATTCCCGGTAGAGTTCGTTGCCTAGTAATAATACTTCTTATCCAAACATCTACTTTCTGTATGTCCTGTTCTGTCATAATATAAAGATTTAATTAAATAATATTGGATTCACCCCTACAAAATAAAACTCCCCATTAGGGTCTGCTCTGATCCACTCCGGCACACCGCCAAACAGCTCTTTAAACTTAGATTTCCCAATAGTGCTTTCCGCCATATCATCAACCGATTTGTATCCGTTGGCTTTGGCAAAGTATTCATCTACCTTAATTTCTACTATTTGTCTACCGTCTTTCCAAAAGCGGAAAGTGATTGGCATTCCTTGAAACTCCCATTGTACAATATCGTAACGGTCTGTCTGTTCTAAGATCTTCTTAAATTCCATGCTCAAAATTTTAATTATTAAATAGTTGTTTTTGCTCGTTTACTTCCAAGATTGCAAACTCAATGCGGGGGCAATACTTATCCAAATGCTTTTCCGCTTCAATCTGATAGCAAAGTTTATCATCAGTGATTGCATTTACCATTTGCAGACAATCAAGGAGTGTTTTTAGGCTATTATCTAAATCAAAACGAGGAGAACTATGCCACACTCGGACAAGCAAGCGGAAACGTGACGAAATACACCTATTGCGATATACTTTACATTGTTCCATGAAGTTGCGTTCATAAGCCCGTATCACTTCATCTTTGATAATTCGCTTTGTCACACCTTTACCGGGTACGGCTTGGTAATGGTTAGCCTTTGCTATAATCTGTCCGTTGATTGTTTCTATTTCCATAGCATCAAATATTAAAAGTTACACGTTCCTTTGGCATTCCTAACTCATCCATCCAATGGCAAACATCGCTTACTGTAGTGGATTTCTCTATGTGCTTTCGCTGCTCCAGTATCAAGTCCGCAATATCTCGTTTGCTATTGGTGGCCTCATCTTTTGCCCAATCCGATAAGCTTATATTCCGGCAATAATCGAGTTTCTTTATTTTCTCTTTCCATTCCTCCGTTGCATCCGCATCAGCATACACAATTACATCACGTCCGGTCAACGCTTTGCATCTTTCCGGTGTAAGACCTTGTTTCCCACCACATGATACCCAAATGAAGGCTGGGAATACAATAGAGGCGATAATAGCGGCTTTCTCGCTCTCTGTTAGGCAAACTATATCCTTGGGCCTTTTCGGCAAAAGGTGCTCGCCAAACAAACATTGTCGTAAATGAAAGTCGGATGTTTGTTTCCCTTGTTTCTTCATCAAACGAGCGTGTAGCCAGTCTATGGCATCTATTTTCCCTTTAATGCGGTGTCCGTCTGTATCGTAATTCATAACTTTGCCAGTGTGACACATTGATAACTTGTCTATTTGTGGAAAGATTATTTCACGCTTTTGAGTGCTTCCCAAATGATAATCGGCGGTAACTTTGTTTAGATCCTCATCTTTGAAGTATTTCCTTAAATAGTCCATTAATGTATTATTGGTACTTTCACTTTGTTGTATCAAAGAAAAAGGTATGTAGTTTGTCTTTTCTTCTTTCTTCGGTTGAGGCGTTGGTGTGGGTCTGAACTCCTTACGCTCTGTTGGGTTTTCATCAAAGTACATCTTAGGGGTTTTCTCGTAGCCACATGAGTTACGATGTTCACACCTTCCGACATTTTCAGCAATCGGATTTCCTGCCGCGTCCACATAAAGAGTAAAACAAAATTTTCTTCCACAAGCCGGGCACGTATGGCGGCTGTTTCGTCCGGTGTATTTTTGCAAACTGTATGTATATTCCATATCAATAAAATTCTTTTGGGTTTAAAAATGGGTTCATGGGTTCAAGTGGGTTCAAATTGGGTTCACTGACCCCGAAAGTGTGGGTGGGTTCATGGGTTCACGCCTAAATATAAAGGCGTGACCCTTGACCCCACTTTCTACGGCTGCCCTGGGTTCAATGTATATTTACCGTCTGACCCCACTTTTAGGAAACCGTTTTTCTTCGCTTCTGATATTCTCCGTTTGGCAGTACTTTCGCTTATCGCATCTTCCAAAGCATAAGCGGAAACAAGCTCACGAAATCCATAATTAGGTAATTTATCAAAGCAAAGTTTTAAAACCCTCTGAATGTCTATTACACGTGCAGTGTTTGTGGTTGTATCTGTTACTTCTTCCACGCAAAATTCACCGTTAGCATCAATGGAGAAAGCAAAGTCAGTAGCGGGTACATTCCGGCTATCAGTGCAAGTAACAAGAAACTTTTCGTCTTTCTTTGATACTTCAAAGCAATCGGTTAGCTTGTTGAGAAGCTCAGTTCCTAAATGTCCTCTCATGTTACCATCTTCTTTTGATTTATTTTGATGAAGTACTGAAACAATTGTACAGCCATATTCTGCCGTCAAAGAGAGAAGCCACTGGATAAGTTCGTTACTTTGTTCAAGGCTGTTAAAGTCTTGCAGCAAATCACGTACACCGTCAATGAAAATAATATCGGGCTTTTCTTCTTTGATAGCATCTTCAATCGTTTTTCTGCGTTCTTCAATGGTTAAGGGGCGCATGAAAAAAGGGAGAAAGTGTGTATCGTTCTTATCGGTAGGAAGTCCGGCAAATTTTAAGGCTCTCTGACAGCATTTCTTTAAGCTTGCTTGTGATTGCTCCGTATCGAATAATAAAACCTTGTAGCGGTCTTGTAAAGGCATAACATCACCTTTGGAAATGCCGGAAAGCATTACGGAAATAAGAATATATTCCCATTGGCTTTTCCCTTGTTTGGCGCGTCCTTTAATCCCGATAAGCTCACCTGCCGGGATTGATGGAATATTGCCGATATTAAACAAAAACTTTGGTTCATTGATCGCCTGTGATAAATCCAAAACATGGTTTTTATATTTAAATCTATCCTCTGTTATTTCCGCTTTGAACTTCATTTGCTCTGCAGATAGTTCTTGTAATACATTCACTCCCATAATCAGCCCTCCGTAAATAGATTAAATTGCGTGTCCTGTGGTTTACGTTGCCACTTTTGAGGGTCTGCCGAATAATGCTTTGCCTTAAACCTGGTTCTTCTATCACGAGCAATATAAATAGCTTGCAGTAACCCCATGTTTTCCAAATCTCGGACGTACCAGGTGATACAGTTGCGAAGTACACCAGTAGCAAAAAAACAATCTAAAGTTGTGCCTACCGTATAGCGGAAGTATTCAAGAACTTTGTACAAGTCGTTGGGATTGTGTACATTTGCCCCATGGGTCAGGGGATTGGTGGTTGTTGGGGCTACCTTCCCTTTTTTTTCTTCCATGTTAAGCCCTCCGATATTTAAAGATTATCTGATCTTTAACAGCTTCATCAATAGCATCGGCTTCATAGAGGATTCTACTACCTACACGTTTGGCAACTATAAGCCCGTCTTTGGTAAGCCTTGCCAATGTTGGCAAAGTAACATGGAGTAAATCGGCTGTTTCTTTACGGGTGTAGAACTTAGGTTCTTTCTTTGCAGTGGCTATCAATACACTTTCAGTCACTCGGTCTACAATAACATCTATAAATGGAGCAAAGAAACTAATTATAACTGCTTGCTGAGTTGAATTTAATTCTTTCATAACGATATTCTTTTAAATTGTTATGAAGTTAGGTTGTGCACGTCCTTATCTTCAACCGCAAAGTTATGCTGTGGTGATTGTGGTGTAACTGTGGTGCAACAGTGGTATTTCTACATTTAGATAAAAAAATAACGCACTAATACGGTTGTGTATTAATGCGTTACATAAGTCGAGATAAAAAAGGCTGTGGCGTTTCTGTGGTGCGACTATTGTTTCCGTTTTATTATTTCCTCTATTTTATCTTTATTCAATTTATTCTTGATATATTCAGAAGCATTCGCACCGCTACATCCTTGAGGTTTTACACCTATACTCTTTGCTGCATTACCATACCATACACTACCCATGCAAACAGATAAACAGCTAATCATGTATTTTATCTTAGCTTTATTCTTTTGTTTTTTGCCATAAACAGAGGAGAAATCAGCATTTTCTACTAATGTGCAGAATTGTGTTTCCGTTAATTCAAATGCATCACCTTTTAACGAGTTATAGATGTATAATACAGCTTCTTTGTTTTCTGTTTTAATTTCATAACTAGCCCCGATTTTATTGTTTTGACATAGCTTTCCCGCATTATTTATAGAGTTATTATTACTTGTTTTTATTACTTGTTCTTCAATATAATTAAGTGCAGTTTTTAAATCGTTGACGATTATCTGCACCATGTTTGTTAATGTGTAAACGCTGCTAAAATATTCTTTTGCGGCTTCATCTGTTCCATAATGTCTTATTGCACTTTGTTTACGGCTATTGCAGGCATTAGTAAAAATAAAGGGGTGTCCTTCAAAAGAAATGGAGTCATTTTTTAGGTTTCTATCGTATGTAATTAGGGGTTCAAGTCTGATTTTATACATAGGATATGTTACCTTTATGTCTCCTGAGGTTAAAATTTCATTTAATACATCTCTTACGTTTACTGTTCTTAATGCTGTAAATAGTGAATCTAAATATGAGATAGACGGTAAACAATACCCCATATGCATTATAACATCAATCGCTTCAAACAATATGCCTGAAAGATTGTCCGTTTTAGTAAACTCCATAAGTTTCGATTTTGATTTTTGACTGTTAATGAAAGATATAATTAAAGAAGAGAGATTACCTCACCCTTGCATCTACCTTGCTATCCTTAATTTCGTAAAATAACTTTCTTTTGCTGCTAGCATACTCTTTTCTGATTCATCTAATTTTAGGTACGTTTTTAACTGCTGTTCGCTGCTATGTCCGGTTATTGCCATGATAGAACTAAGAGATGCACCTGCTTTTTGCATATTAGTAGCAAGCGAACGTCTACATGTATGTGTTTTAAGAAGGTCGCAAAAGCGTTTTTTTGCTGTGTACTCCATTACTCCCCGTTGTTCGTCTAACTCTACTATTTCCGTCCATCCTAAAGCTTCGCCGATCTCTTTGATATGGTCGTTTATTTTTTGGTCGTATACTTTGGGAAGTGTGCCGTTATATTTGTCAAGGATAGCAGCAACACGATAATCAAGAGGAATATAAACTATATTTCCGGTCTTTTCCTGTTTAAGTTTGATGTACTTGTTGCCATCGGTAAGGGTAACTATCATTTTTGAATTGATGCGCTTATAATCACTCACTCGTTGCCCGGTCAGACAGCCAACTACAAACACATCTTTTATCTTCTCCCATGCCGGACGATTGGATAAATTGTACTCGTAAAGTTCTTGTATGCGTTCTTCTGTTAAGTAGACATTATCAACGTCTTTATAGATTACATCAAAACCAACCCGGACGTTCGTCGCATCCATAAGTTTAAGCTGCTCGGCTGCGTAACATATCGTTTTGCATATCTTCACCATCCGGGCGATAGTGTTTGGGGAATATTCTTTGTCAGTCAGGAAAAGACGAAAGTCATTATAAAAGTCCAGTGTCAAATCTGAAAAGTCTATGACTCGTAATCGGGCGCTTTGATATTCTTTGAATTGAGCTTGAAAGCCTTTGTAGCTTTTGACGGTTCCAGGAGATATATTTGTAGTTCCTCCCTTCTTTTTCCGCTTCCCGGTTTCGCATTCATGTATGAATTGAGTTATGAAATCGTTGAAGTTGGTAGCCTGTTCTTCTTCCAATGCTTTAGCCTCAGCTTTGGCGCGCTCTTTTTCTGCTGCTATTTGTTCAGCATACACAATCTCATAGATACGTTTATTTACAAGTTCATTAGTAACATTTGTATCTGAATCAAGGATGCTGTTTAGAGTTTTCTCTATCAAGTCCAGTTTATCAAAAAACTCTTTGTTGTTTTTATCATTCCTGTAGTTCTTTCTTTTTATTGCTGATTCTTGGGACTTTTCCCATGCTGATACATCAACTTCTAGCAAGGTTGAGGCTTTGATGTCTATATCCTTAGCTTTGCTTCTAATACGGGCAAATAGAGTGGCTATCTTTACCTTCTTGTTTCGGATAAAAAAAGATACTGCCATAGCTTTATATTTTAGTTCGAATTCTTACTATGATAAGGCGGGAACAAATATACAATAAATGTTTTATATGTTCCCACTTTGTTCCCACCTTTTCTTTATCTTATTTTATTCTATTTTCTTTGTATAATAAATATTCTATTGATCTTCAGTGATTTGTGAAAATAATGTTTTGTTGGATAAATAAGGAAAATAAAGAAAAAGAGGTTCGCCAGGAACCTCAAAAACTCCGGAATATCTATTTGAATATTCCGGAGTTTTCTTTTTCATAAAATCATCATAGAAACTTGTGGGTTCGGGTAAACGTAGGTTCTATAAGACATTAAAACATCGGTAATTGGTATATGAATCCTACTGATACTCTGTTCGTAGAGTAGTTTTCTTGTCCAAGTGATTTAGCGCGGGCTGTAAAATCATAAGTACGGCCTACGTAAGTGAGGAAGAAATGCAGGTTGGTATCCATAGGGTAGAACTCTACACCGGCAAAGTAGCCCCATGCGGTACGGTATTTCCCTTTTTCTAAATTTTCCTGTTGTTTGGTGAGAGATGCTGTTTCGTACATCCCTTTTACGAAGACATTCCATTTAGGTAGAAAACGGTAATTCAATTTAGTTACCATTGAAAAGTATCCGACGTTGGAAGCATTGTGCCCTTCCATGCTGCCTGTTATTCCTGTCATGATGCCTTTGCGGTCGATACTCTCTTTGGAGTACATGAAATCGAGGAACATATTGAACTTATCTAAGTTTAGTTCATTACCGAACGCATAATAATAGAGGTACTTGTCTTTTGCTTCGTTCATGATAGAAGCAGACCAGCGCGTCTTGAAGATGTCATTGAAATTTCCGTTCCAGTTCAAAGTATACACCAGTGGAAGTTTGCCCGATTCTATTGTGGGGAGTTCATCTTCGGCGTTTTCAACACCATATGTCTTGTTGAAAGAACCGTTGCGGCTGGCCCATATTTTTAGGGTCCGCTGCTGGTGGGGGGGATTTTCGAGGGCGTTAATATCGTAACCGATGTTCAAACCGGTCATGAAGTTGCTCATGTTCTCAATCATATCGCTATATTCATATATTTCGATAGGATTCAGATCGAATTCAATGCCACCGTATGCAGTACATTGCTTGCCGGCAAAGATAGAGAACCCCTTTCCTAACTTTACACCAATTCCGGCAATATCGATAGAGGTAGGAAGATTGTCTATATTTCCACTGCTGTCATTTGATCGGTTTAGCCGTTGCCGGTATCGGTATGAGAGCCAGTTGTTGAGATTTCCTTTGGCTTCAATGCGGAGTTGTCTCATTTTGAAAGCCCCTTCTTCAAAACCATTGCGGAAATTGGCATCGAAACTGCCTTGCATGTTGAGGAATAAGTTGAACTTATCCTGTTTTTTCTTTACGTTGGTGAGTTCTTCAAACAGCGTTTTATTCTCAAGGAACTTCTCGTTTTTTTCTGTATTTTGAGAATACATGCTTTGCATGCAGCTTGCTGCCAGGAGTATAAATGTCAGTTTTTTTATCATTGCCACCGTTTTTTAGTATTCATTAAAATATTCCTGAATCTGTTTCCAGTCATTGGTCTTGGTTAGCGCAAGCATTAGCAAAACACGTGACTTCTGAGGATTTAACTCCTGTGATGCGATAAACTGATATTGCGCATCGTCTACTTCTGCATCGAGAGAGGTCGGGCCTGTCGGCACTCTTGATGAACGGACCACAAGTATACCTTTCTTGCGTGCATCTATTAGTATGGGAAATATATTCTTATGAATATTTCCGTTGCCTACTCCTGCATGGATAATACCTTTATATCCGTTATCTAACATTGGGGCGACGATATCGGCTTCGATGTTTGAATAACTGTAAACGATACCAACTTTGGGGAGTGAGTTCAAGTTGGTAACATCGAATACGGATTGAGTAGTATGTTTCTTTGCGGATGACATATTATATGTGACCTTGCCATTCAAGACAT
>ENA-OPFN01000056-OPFN01000056.1-human-gut-metagenome-genome-assembly--contig:-NODE-56-length-12770-cov-3.363822_pt1 | contig 12770 bp, 7 predicted proteins | sample MGYA00241717_ERZ501565 | MGnify/ENA primary metagenome ERZ501565 (study PRJEB25962, sample SAMEA2042381) | human gut metagenome | biome: human gut; feature: human-associated habitat; material: faeces... | reverse complement strand
ATATCCGGCACGCATAACAGGTGCACCAACTCCATCAACTAAACCCCCAATTTCAACAGCAGTTGCTCTTTCATTCAAAGCAGAATCTTTAACCATAACAGTAATAATTTAATTATTTGTAAAAAAGTTTGAAGTTCCGCACGCCCCACAAGCTATTCCCCTACTGGGGTCTGCAAAGCGTAGCGGAACATTTAAAAGTTTAAGAAACAGTCCAATTAACATTAGAAGTTACTTTGACAGTTTGTGTACCACCAGCAGCTTCAAACGTTAAACTAGTTTTATCAAGATTCAAATAAGGATCTTGTTCAAACGTTGCAGTGTAAGTAGCATTTCCAGTAACAATAACAGTTCTGCTAGCATTCGTATTACCATCACTCCATTTAACGAAGTGATAACCGGCAGACGGTGTAGCCTTTAATGTAACAGTTTTACCATAATTGTAAGTACCACCTCCACTAGCAGTACCACCTGTACCCGCAGTTACAGTCAATGTATAACTGTTAATTTGCCAGATAGCATAGTAAGTAACATTACCAGTAACTTTGGTAGTTGTGCTTACATTAACAGAACCATTAGTTGACGTAGACCATCCCTTGAAAGTATATCCAGTTCTTGTAGCAGTAGGAAGAGTTCCTAAAGCATCATTGTAATGGAATGAACTACTAGACTTGCTAGGAGTACCACCATTACCATTCCAAGTAACTGTATAGTTCTTATAAGTTGCAGTCCATCTAGCGTACCAAGTCTTATTAGAAGTAACCTTAGTTGTTGTAGTTAACTGAGTACCACCGCTAGTAGCAGAAGTATCGAACCAACCTGCGAATGTATACGTATAAGTATTATTCGCAGCTCTTGAACAAGTAGGTAATGTTCCAATAGCTTCATTATAATTCTTAGTTATAGATGAAGAAGAAGGAGTACTACCGCCATTAGCGTTAAATGTAAAGGTGTACCTATTAACAGCTCTGGTCACATAAGCATAATAAGTAGCAGCACCTGTTACACTCGGCGTTTCTAAAGTTAATGAAGAACCAACCTTAGTTCCACCACCGTTGGCAGCAGTATACCAACCTTGGAAAGTATAAGTGTACTGAGCATTATTTGAAGGCATAGTCAAAGTACAAGAGCCTTTCGACCCATAAGCAACAGATTGACTAGTCCTATTCAAAGATCCGTATGTTGTTTGATAACCTATTGTATAACTCCGTCTAGTTGCAGTCCAATGTGCATATATTGTAGTATTACTTGCACCCATTGTCGTATTAGCAGTAACTTGCGTTCCACCACTAGCAGCAGTGTACCAACCTGCGAATACATAGGTGTATTCAGCATTAGAAGACTTCGTAGGCGTCGGCAAAGTACCATAAGCACTTCCATATTGAACGCTCTTAGAAGCAGGACTTACTGCATTACCACCATTAACATTATAGGTTAAAGTATAACTATTAATAGACCATTGAGCATAATAGGTAACAGTACCAGTTATCTTAGTAGTAGATGAAATCTTCGTACCACCACTAGATGCTGTGTACCAACCAAGGAATGTATAACCTATCCTAGAACAAGTTGGAAGAGTACCTAATTCTGAACCATACGTTTTAGTAATAGTTGATGGGCTAGGAGTACCACCACCGTTACCATTGAATGTTGCAGTATAACTTCTAATATTAGCAATCCACTGAGCATAATAAATAACGTTTTTTGTTACAGTAGTAGATGCAGATATTTGAGTACCACCCGTTGCAGCTGTAAACCAACCCTTAAATGTATAAGTGTATTGAGCATCAGCAGCTCTTGTCGGAGTAGGTAATGTGTCTAAAGTAGAACCATGAGTCTTAATAGTTGACGTAGGATCTACAGTTCCACCATTAGGATTCCAAGTTACAGTATATGACTTAAGAACAAATACCGGAGTAATATGAGCATTGGCAGTAATGTTAGAAACTGTCAGAGGATTAGCAGTAGAGCCATTAGACCACTTGCTAAAGTTATAGCCAGTACTTGGAGTAGCCGTCCAAATAGCAGAACCACCGTATTCTACACTAGACTTATTAACGCTCGCTGTACCACCAGTTGAATTAGCAGTAGTAGTTGTGAAAGTCTTAATTGTAAACTTAGCAGTTAAACTGATATTGGCAGTAACAGCAAATGTATATGAAGTATTGCTAGATACTTTAGTTGTTCCGTTGTACCAACCAGCAAAATTATAAGCAGCCCTAGGAGTTGCAACTACAGTAGCATTAGCACCGTGTTCTACAGTTTGACCAGCAGGACTTACCGTACCCTTAGTTGTATCATCAGATACTGCATTAACAACATAAGTCTTAATTTGGTATCTAGCAACAAGAGTTCTATTAGCAGACATAGTAACAGAAACTTGTAAACTAGAAGAAATCAAATTAGAACCTTCATACCAACCAACAAAATTGTAACCAGTAGGAGCAGCTTTCGCAGTAATTGTCTGCGAAGTATCACGATAATAAGTTCCAGTACTAACTCCAGCACTTGATGTAGAACCAATAGAACATTCCCCAATATTCGTTATTGCAGTTCCAGAGCTATTAAGAGTAGTAGAAGAAACTTTTAAAGTAAACTTATCTTGCTCAGTTTGAGTACAATTTACAGTTTTAGTAATACCGCTGACTGAAACAGTAACAATAGTAGTTCTGCTAGCGCCAGGATTTTTACTCGCAGTTAAACCAACCGTTTTATTACCCGTACCACTCTTAGCGGCAGGGGTAAGCCAAGAAGCAATAGCCATCTTAGTACCCCCCCCTAATTATGAAACCGTCCATTCGACGTTAGAAGTAACATTAACAGTTTGAGTTCCACCAGTAGCTTCAAACTCAAGAGAAGTCTTATCTAAATTTAAATAAGGATCTTGAGTAAATTTAGCAATATAAGTCTTAGTTGCGTCAATAGTAACACTAAAGTTTACATCATCTGAAACCTTAACTCCATCTTTCCACCAACCACCAAAACTATAACCTTCTGCCGCTGTAGCATGAATCGTTGCAGTAGTACCATCAACAAATTCTCCAGAATCAGTAGCTAAATTCTTAGCACTTCCGATTCCTACACCACCTTGCGTAGTATCATTAGTATCAGTTCTAACAGTTAATGTGAACTTATTGGGTTCAGGAATAAGATCACAATTTATAGTAACCTTAATATTCTTTTCAACAACAAAACTATACTCATTTTGACTATTTAATGGAACTTTAATTCCATCAACAAGAACATCTCCAAGAGTATAACCAGTACTTACATTAACTTTAATTTTACAAGTTTCACCATCAGCATAAGTTCCAGCTCCATCCATTGTAGCACTTCCATTAGGAATAGCTTCATATGTAACTTGGAACTCGTCAAGAGAATCAACTTCAAATTGAGCAGTTATAGTTTTATTGCTATCAACTGTAATCTCTCTTGTAACAGAAGTGGGAGCACCAGCATCAGTCCATTTCAAGAAATGATAACCATTATCTGCTAATGCTTCTACAGAAACGGTAGTTCCGTCAACAATATCAGAGTAAGTCTTTGCGCCACTATAATAATCGCTCCAACTTCCATTGATCTTTGCGCGACATTTACCACCCGTTCCAGCAGTAAGAGTTAGCGTTCGCATAATCACTTGGTCGAACGTAGCAATATGCGTTGCATTCGTTCCGGTTTTAGCAGTGAATGTTGCAGGATTATTTGAAACCTTTGCACCACTTGTATTCCACTCTCTGAACTTGTAATTGCCAACCGCACGAGCTTCAACTGAATAAATCGAACCTACAACAGTTTTAAACGTGTGTTCAGAAGTAGACCAACTAGACCAAGAATCATCACCTATACGATAACGAGTTTCATTAGTTCCATCAGAACCTACCGTAATAGTAACTTCTTCCGGTGGAATCTCTACGAACGTACAAGAGAAATCTACATTCTCAGTGATAACCTTTGAATAAGGATTAGAGTTAGAAGTAGTTCCACCAATATTCCATTGTTCAAAAGAATAACCGCTATCAGGAACACCTAATACCTCAATTGTCTCACCGTCAGTAACACTAATATTAGAATGCGAAGATGCAGCTTCTGAATATTCACCAGAGCCAATCTTATATTTACATTTACCATTAGAACCAGCAGTGATATTAACAATATGAGTTTCAGGTGGAATGTAAGTTTCCTTAAAATAAGCAGTATAAACTTTGCGATGCAGACCTTCTTCAACAATGATATTGTTTTCATTATTAGGAAGATTAGCACCAGTAGGAGTTACCCACTTTTCAAATTCATAACCGCCGTTAGCTTTACCAGCGATAGTGACAATAGTCTTTTCCGGAGCAGTGACTTCGTGTCTTTCTGCCCATTGAGACCAAGCATCATTAATATCTTTATATCGAACTAAACCATTCGCATCAGCCACGATACTAAATGTGAAATAACGAATAGCTTCTTTAAAGTTTACCGTAATCGTAAGATCTTGCGTAACAACGATGCTATATGTACCATTACCATTATCTACAAGATTACCACCAGAAGCAGTAACTGTATCAACAGCCCAACCCTCAACAGGACTTAGAACAATTATTGCCGTTTGACCGGACTTATAAGTACCGCCACCGCTAACTGAACCTTTATCAGCAGGATTAGTTATAATAGTTACATTGTACTCCTCAATAACAGGAGCATCAAGCTCGAAGTGTGCAGTATAAGTTTCATCTTTCTCAACAACAAGATCATATTGAAGATTAGTAGAAACAATACGATTTAAACTATCAGTCCAATGAGTAAAATGATACCCTTGAATTGCCGCAGCTGTTATAGAATGCCTTGTACCTTTTGGGAATGTTCCGGCACCAACTACATATCCTGCATTAGCCGGATCAGCATTGACATTAATATAGAATTGTTCAATAGGAGCTTCATCCTTTTCAAATACGCCTATCAAATCCATATCTTTCTTAATAGTAAAAGACCAATTAGGACTAATAGACATAATCTCATTAGTATGGAACTCTTTCCAACCTTTAAAGTGATAACCTTGAACAGGTTTAGCATAAAGTTCAACACGACTACCAGCTTCAAATTGGAAACGGAAGCCATCTGAGTTTTCATCAGGAACAATAGCAGAACCACTACATCCAACAATACCACCCTCTTCAGGAGAAGGAACTAAAGTAACTCTATAGTAATCACGTTCGATATGACCAGACTGCATAAAATCTTGAAGATCTTTGATGTAAGTCCAAGCACGAATATATGTATCTTGACAACCACAAGTATTATTTCTAATACCACGACTAGGATGCACATAATTAGCTTTAAGACCAATGCAAACAAGAGTGTCATCAGTCAAAGACTCACTACCAACAATCAACTCTCTATCAATAGCAATAATATTACCATCAGTAGTTAGATTAATTTCGCAACCTTTTTCATCATACATATAGTAACAACCATCAGTACGATGATAGAAGAATCGAACGTTATGCTCACGCTTAGGAAATGTACCAAGAGGAAGAACTTGTTTTAACTTGACAATTTTAATATTACATTCCATAGCATTAAGTTTAAACAAATATAACTACGCAGAACCGTTAAGCACTGCGTAGTTTTCCAAGCAACTTTAGTCAGTTGCAGTATTCAGAGAAATGGCATTATCGCCGGAACCTTTAGCTAAAGTCTTAATAGCTTCAAGTTTATTTACAACAGCATCGATCACAGCTTCCGTACCAACAATGATTTGGAATTTGCGAGGACTATTGTTATCAGCGGCAATCTCAGGGAATTGATTAAATTCAGCCGTAGAAATAACAAGATAAGCGACTTTATCAAAGCCAACTTTCGGGTCACCAATACCCCAAGCTTTCTGCCACTCATCATGAGGATTCCAACCCATGTTAATCAGAGAATAACGAAGGTCTTCATCACTAAGAGCAACATCAGCCAAGAAACCGGATAACTTCGTATGTTCAACGGTAATAGTACCATTGGCTTTTTGATCGGCAAGAATACCGAATACGTTCATCGTCAATTTAGTAGGCTTTTTAGCAACAACAGTTATCTGAACAGCACCATCAGCTTTCTCGATAGTAATATCAAACAACTCTTTGTTATAAGCAGTAAGACTAAGGTTCTTCTTAATCTTCTCTACCAACCGATCAACGGTATCAGTAGCATGAATCCGAACAGGTATTTGAACAATCTGAGGATTAGGATTAACCGTCAGACCATGACGATACTCCTCAGAAGAACAAATTTCAATAGCACCACAGAACTCAGCATCTGCATTATATACAATACCTTCAGCAGGCTTAAGTGCCGGATTCGTAAGACCTTTAAGAATAATAGTTTCTTTCTGATCTTTCTCCGTATATTTACGAACGTTATAAGTGAAGTTAAAAGGATTAATATCCACTCCACGTTGATTCATAAATCCACCGTCCTTAGTAGGAATTGCAGACATAATTACAAATGACTCAGGTCTACCAGTAGTAGGCAAAGCAGTACCATAAGCAGTACAAATGCCGAGTTGACCGTTAGATAACTTAGTATCAACAGTAACATTATCGACAAATGTTTTTCCGTAACTTACAATTCTCATAGTAACGTTTTATTTTAAAGAATTACTTTCATTTATAGCAATTTGATAACCTTCATCTTTAAGTTTACCAAGAAGCTTCTGTGTAGCAAGGTTAATAATCTCGGTTTTAAACGGAAGTTCAGTAGCAGTATCAGTTACAATATCAAACCTAGTAGGTTGTCTAAGATATGTGATAGCAACATCAGTAATCACAAACGTATCATCCATATCTACTAAAACCCTATTGTTTTCTATCGTACATATAGGATGAATGTGTCTATTAAGACGATTGTGATACGTTTGAAGCATATCCCTACGTTGAACATCAGAAACTAAATCCATACCAGCAGATTTGCTCTTTTGTACCTTTGTAACCACTCCGTCAGAAGTGATAACCTCGTATAAGCCCGAATAACGCTTGTAGTCAAATTGTACTAACTTAATAGTATATTTATCTCCAACTACAATTAGCTGTGGCGTATCGAAGTAAAACACTAGTGATTCGGGGTAATACTCGTTATTGTAACGTTCATAAGTCACATTGTAACCTTTTCGCAGCAATATGGAGAGCATATAGTTGATATATTCAAATAGACCTTCTTTACGATAGATCTTAGCAGGATAATGAAACGTAACGGTATCATTACCGATTTGAATAACGAAATCTTCTATATAACCGGGAATAGTTTTAAATAGCTCACTGATATTAACAACGTAAATCCTAGTAGTAACAGATTCAATTGCTCGATAACGTTTAAACTTATCATATATAACACTTGCATCATAAGAGACACCATGTAGGTAATTCGCAGGTAAAAAAGCGAAGCCTCTATTACCCTCATTTGCGAGAAGGTAAAGAGGGCTTCTATATGTAGTCTTTAGCACCTGCAAATCATCGTAATAACGACCAGTCTCTTCAAAGGCTTTAATCTTTTGCGTAAGCAGTACGTCAATAGCTTCATTAAGAGCAATATCAATATACTGCGGACGAATGGATTCTTGCCTATTAGCATTAATCTGCTGAATCTTTTCATTTACAGCGATATGTGCTTCTTTACAACTACTATACATACTGACAGCTTTTTATTAATTTAGAACCGAAGCCTTATAAGCAGTGAAAAGTTGAGCTTTATATTCAACATTCTCAGGAGCAGCTAAATAAGCCATAACACCTTCAACTGAAGAACCAAGAACGACTTCCGGACGCACAGTGTCAAAGTAATTATCACCATCTTTAGTAATAACTTGTGCAGCTAATAGCTTATAGACCTGTGCCATTGCTTCTACATTCTTATTATCAAACAAAGAAATAAACGCATCTGCATTTGTTTGTGAAAGTTCAGCTACAGCCGTCTGCAAATCTCCATGTTCCATCTTGATAATCGAAAGAGTATCAGCAGGAGCATTGCAAATAAGCATATTTCTAATACGTTTATAAGAAGACTCATCACCTGTGAACAACTGAGCCAACTTAGTAGCAGTATTAACAACAGTTTTGGTTTTAGCATCTTTCATACGTTTAACATCTTCAATACTATGCAAATAAAAACGAATATTAGTTGATTTCTCAACATCTTCCGGTTTATTAGCAACAGTAGAAGTTAGAAGAGCTAAACGCCAAATGATATAGTCTTGAGGTTTAATCGGAGTCATATACATATACAGATTCTCTTCATGAACCGCAATACCATCACCAAACAACATAGCATCAAAGATAGCTTTCTCTAATTTATTCGGAGCAACCTCAGTATTAATACTGTTCTTTTTAGCCCAATCAAGAATAGCATCACGTTTAACAGGATCGTTAAGAGAAAATTCCCAACCAGTTTCAAGCTCATAACCTTGAGCGGGAACTTCAACAGTTGAGTTTTTAAGATGCTTCAAAACGAGGTCTTGAAAGTTTACATTGCGACTATCAGCAGAAGCTCCAATGATTGTAGGAAGTATAGAAGCCATTTCAGCAGTTTTACTAGATAGAGTAAGAACTGCTTTAATGCTTGGACCGAAAATAGTATTGAAAGCACCAATACTTTTCTGATTCACTACTTGAAACATAGTAGGATTCAGCTTTAAAGCTAAGGTTATTTTGCGTGAGTATATCATATAGTTTATACTTTAATCAGTTTATACTTTACAATAATCGTAATGTACGCTTATTCAAAAATCATTTCAGCCCAGAAAGAAGTAGTACCATTAAGCATATTAATACCTTGAGAAGACATAACTTCATAGGTAGCAATATCCTCACGTGTACTTAACATCTTATTGTAAGCACCCCATTCTTTCGGAAGAGGAGTAATACCTTGGTAAACACCGTATAAGTATTCACGACCTTCTTCACAAACAAGTTGGATATTAGGTTCACCTGAAGTATTATCAACAGAGTGATCCAAAAATACCATAGTATATGAAGTAACAGGGAAACCTCCATACATACGACCATTCTTACGATCCATCTCAGCACGAGAACCGCTATCGAACAAGTCAACAACTTTAACTGAAACGGTAGCTCCAGAGTAATGCTTATATTGATTAAAGTAAGCACCATAACTCAAAATACCACCACGACTTTGAATCTCCTCTGCACCAAGTTTATCGAAGTAACCATTACTAATAGCTTCATTCTTGATACATTGTTGGAACATCTTAGAACCACCTTTACCGGTATAAAGAACAATATTCTTATTACTCAAATCAATATCATTACGAACTTCAAAGATACGAGAAAGAATCATATCAATAAGCTCAATAGTCATGAATGAGTATTCGAAATAATTTCCGAATGCAATAAGAATATCACGAACTCCAGCACCACGAGGAATAGGTTTATTTGAATGCTTTTCTTGGTTATGAATAACACCATTAATATCACGATTGTAAGAAGAGAACCATAAGTCTTCCTCTAACAAACGTCTGCGCATAAACTCGAATTGACGCATTTCATAAGGCATCCAAAGAGTACCTTTAGAACCATCATCATAATCAAGTTCAAATTCAGTAACGATATTAGCGATATTACCAGTAATAATCTTAGAGAAACGATGGAAACCAAATTGGTTAGTCATTTCACTCCAAGATTCAGCAGTAGAACGAGAACCAGTAGATAATTCACCGGCAATCGTAGGAGCACCCATACCCCAATATTTACCTCTTTCAAAATTGCTAAGATCAATGAATTCATCTGGATTACCACCAAGTATGATCATTTCATAAATATAACCACCACTTGCAGTTTGCTCACCATCCGTCTGCATACGTACAAGATGTTTTCCATCAGGAGTAATAGCAGAGTATTGATAAGGAATCCAGTTATCTTGGAACTCAGCTTTAAAAGACATAAACCCTTTACCAGGTGTTTGAGTAGGCGTAATTAAACGCACAATCGGGGAAGTAACAGTTGGTTTCCCCATAATCTTCCATTTATACTGAGTATCACCAGCATTAATAGGTTTCTTACGAGAGATATTCCCTTGACCTTCTGTAAGAGAAAGAAGAGGGAATTGATTACTGTTCCTACCCCAAAGATAAGTAAGAGATTTATTCAAATCGACAGCACCAAGAACATTAAAGTTCAATAGCATATCGGCATCACTATAAACCTCTTTGGAATACTGTTTTTTTCCAATTTCTCTAAGCATAGTTACGATAATTATTTATTTGAATCAATAATACCACCCGGAACAATAGGACGTCTATTAGAATTAACTTTAGTACCGCCACCTTGAGTGGATACCTTAACTTTAGGTTTACCACCAGAAGTAATGTTCAAACGACGAACATTCTCTTGTCGTATAGATGCAGCAGCAAGTTGACTAATATCAGCACCAAGTAAATTCCGCAGTGCTACCATAGCGAACGTTTCATTATCAGCAAGCATATCAAAAACATCTTTTTGAGCTTGCGTATAAAGAGAATCTCCAATTTCAACAACAGGAGCAGTAAGGTATTTTACAAGATCTTTACGAGTAAGAATTTGTTCTTTACCATTTACAGTTCTCTTAACACCAGCAGTAGGAATAGCAAGGCCTCCGATAGTACCTTTATTAACAATCTTATCATAAAGCGAATCAGGAACATTAAGTACCTTAGCTTTACCATGATCATCATAGGTAATACCATAAGCTTTATCTAGTTCATCTTGTTCAGCTTTCCATTGCGCTTCTTGACGAGCAGTAGCTTCTTCAATTTCACGTTTCTGATTAGCAGCAAGATAATCAAGACTTTCTTTAGCTGTTTCATTTAAAACTTTATCGGCTTTAGAAAAACGAATAATACGATCAATTTGAGCATCTGATGTACCTTTACGTTTTTCAGCAGAACGAATAATAGCTTCAAGTTGAGCTTCAGATTTATCCTCAATACTCATCGTAGTCCAATCAACATGATTAGCAAAACCTTCGAGTGAACCATAAGTTTGCTTATATAAAGCAGCTTGATGAATATCAGGATTAGCACGGAAGAAATTAGTAATAGCTTCTGATTCAGCTTGATGTCTAGCAATTTCAGCAATATCTGCATCACGTTGAGCAAGACCTTCAACAGTCATTTCATATTGCTTAGGAGTACCATCAGCGTTTACAGGAGTTAAACCAGAAATAGCAGAAATAGCAGAAACATCAATAGTTTCTTCTTGTTGTTCAGCAGCAGCAAACTCATCTAATTGAGCTTTAGTATAAACAATCTGTCCATCTTTAACCGCATTACCTTCTGCATCTAATTCATATTCAACATCACCTTCATCAGTTGTTAGAATAATCTTATTAGCATCTCCGGTTTCCTTATTTGCATCTTCATTAGCTTTAGCAGTAGCTTCTTCTTCAGCTTTACGTTTAGCTTCTTCTTCCGCAGCTTTGCGAGCTTCTTCTTCAGCTTTAGCTTTATCCTCTACTTCTTTAGCAGCTTTAGCAGCTTCTTCGGCAGCTATTTCTTCAGCAGTTTTGGTAGTAATACTATCAGTAACACCACCGGGAACAATAGGATTTGGCATAGTGTTTTCTCTTTTATAAATTAAGTTATAACAATGACAAATGTAGTAATAATAAATGTATTCAAAACATCAATAGAAATATAATCTTCAAAAGCGTCATCACCGGACGTTACAGAACCTTTAAATATTCCAATTAATTTCCATTGATTTTAGGTTCAAATGTAGCCATTAGAGAACACCAATTTTTAGCTGATATTGCAATTCATTTCTCTAAAAATCGTGGCTCACGTTAAGGCTTTCGTGGCTTATTCGCATTGATTCGATTCATGCGCTTTTGCTCTTCAAACTTGGCACGCTCTAGATTAGCTCTATCAATATCTAAGTTTAACTTAGTCATTTTAAGATAAGCCTCAAGAGAATTAGCATTACTCTCATCTTCACTAATATAACCATTACCATCTTTATCTACTTGAAGTTTTGCGTCATTAACAATAATCTGGGTAAGATTACTATCAGCTGCAATAGCTTCTTTAGAGTCACGATCTAATTGAGCTTGTTCAGCATCAAATTTGCGTTGAGCTTCAGAATTAGCAGAACGCATTTGTTCAATCTCTGCATCCCACTTCTTTTGAATCTCTTCACGTTCAAGTTCAAACTTACGTTGAGCATCAGCAGCTTCTTTAATATATTTGCGTAAAGAAGCAACGTTATGATTGCAAACAGCTTCAGCAGCTATATCAAAATTACCATTCTGTGCAGCACTAAAAGCAATTTCTTCAAGTTTACGAACTTGTTCATTGAGTTCAGCAGAATTACCAACAAAAATACCAAAATTAGAATTAACAAAATCAGTTCCATTAACTCTAACTTGAACAACTTCATTGGTATTAGGATCAATATAAGAACCTTCAAAGTCATCAATCCATGCAATCTTGGCAGCATCAAGATTAGCTTCCATATCACGAGAACGAAATGAATCAAATATCTTTAGTGACCATACAGATCCCATCAGAGCTTGATTAAGTCCCATCTCAGTAACAGCTTTACCTGCTCTAGCTTGAATATCTCCTGCACGTTGATCATTCATATTAGCTAATTCATACGCTTCTTGCTTAATGGATTGCTTAATTTGATTAAGAACAGTTAAGTAATTAATCATAGTAGTATTAGCAATTTCTTTAATAGCTTGAAGTGAAGGTTGTTGTTTAGCTATTTCGCTGTCATCAAAAACTAGAGTACCATCTCGATTAGCTGCATCAAGCACCT
>ENA-OPFN01000049-OPFN01000049.1-human-gut-metagenome-genome-assembly--contig:-NODE-49-length-13595-cov-2.814623_pt1 | contig 13595 bp, 9 predicted proteins | sample MGYA00241717_ERZ501565 | MGnify/ENA primary metagenome ERZ501565 (study PRJEB25962, sample SAMEA2042381) | human gut metagenome | biome: human gut; feature: human-associated habitat; material: faeces... | reverse complement strand
CTATTCAGGTGTCATCTGTTCACGGACACGGCACGGGCGATTTGCTTGACAATGTGTTTGAACACCTTGATTTTACAGAGGACAGCGAGGATGACGGCACAGTAATTAATGTGGCTGTTATAGGCAAGCCAAATGCAGGTAAATCATCGCTCATTAATAAAATTACAAACGAGGAGCGCTGCATAGTTTCTGACATTGCGGGTACTACAAGAGATACCATTGACACAATGATTGAAAATAAGTACGGTAAATTTAACTTTACCGATACAGCAGGACTTCGTCGTCAGAATAAAATTTATGATGATATTGAAAAGTACAGTATTATCAGAGCAAAGATGGCTATTGAACGCAGTGATGTATGCGTTATTATGATTGACGCAGAGGCAGGCGTTACCGAGCAGGATACAAAGGTAGCAGGACTTGCTCACGAGGCAGGCAAGGCTTGTATTCTTGCGGTAAATAAATGGGATGCAATTGAGAAAAACGACAAGACAATGCAGGAGTTCAGAAAAAAACTTGATACAGACTTTGCATTTATGTCTTATGCTCCTAAGGTATTTATTTCTGCAAAGACAGGTCAGCGTATTGACAGGTTGTTTGAATTTATTGTAAGCTGTGCGGAGCAGTCTGCAAGAAGAATTACAACAGGTATGCTCAATGAATTGCTTGCACAGGCTACAACAAGAGTTCAGCCGCCGTCGGATAAAGGCAAGAGATTAAAGATTTTTTATGTTACCCAGGCATCGGTTAAGCCGCCGACATTTATTTTCTTCTGTAATAACGCTCAATTATTCCACTTTTCTTATCAGCGCTATCTTGAAAACAGAATCAGAGAGGCATTCGGACTTGAGGGCACACCAATCAGAATTATTATCAGGGAGCGTGGCGAAAAGTAATGAATTTTTATTTATCGTTTTTAGCGTATAATTGTTGGAGAATTATAATTACTGCCGTTATAGCTTATCTTTTAGGCAGTGTGAATACAGCCGTTATAGTTACAAAGATTGTAACGGGCGGTAAGAAAGACATTCGTGAAATGGGCAGCGGTAATGCAGGATTTACAAATGTTCTGCGTTCCGTAGGAAAAGTGCCTGCAATTTTTACAATCGTATGTGACGCACTTAAGTGTGTGGTTGCGGTTATTATCGGCTGGTTGATTTTCTCGACTATTCCTGCAGACAGTCAGATTCTTTCAAATGAATTTGGCAACTGCGGCAAGTATATAGCCGGTATTTTTGCAATACTCGGACATTCGTATCCTGTTTATTTCCACTTTAAAGGCGGTAAGGGTGTTGTAACCGCTGCCGCTCTTATAGCAAGCGAGGATTGGAGAGTATTTATTGCGGTTATCGCAGCTTTCCTTATTGTTTTTGCTTGTTCAAAAATCATTTCGCTTTCGAGCATAACAGCGGCTGTACTTTACGGCCCATTTACATTCCTTGCAACATTCTTGTTTGATTATCCGAACGGATATTCTTTAGGCTATGTTATCTTGTCAACGGTTGCGGCATTGATTATCGGTATATTTGTTATTGTTAAGCATAAGGATAACATCAAAAGACTTATGCGTGGCGAAGAAAAGAAAATTACCGCAAAGAAAAAGACAAACTCTTGACGGACTTTTGCAAAAGTTGTAAAATAATGACGGATAATTTTATTGAAAGGTCGAATATTATGTCTGACTGTATTTTTTGTAAAATAGTTGACGGTTCTATTCCGTCTACAAAGGTTTATGAGGATGATAAAATCCTTGCCTTCAAGGACTTAAATCCACAAGCACCTGTTCACACTCTTATTGTTCCGAAACAGCATATCTGCTGTGCTGATGAAATTACTGCCGATAACTGTGAGATAGTCGGTTACATATTCTCAAAAATTCCGGAGATTGCAAAATCACTTGGTCTTGAGAACGGCTATCGTATTGTTAATAACTGCGGCGAGGATGGCTGTCAGTCAGTAAAGCACTTGCACTTCCATTTACTCGGCGGCAAAAAACTTGCTGAAAATATGGCTTAAGAGGTGGAAAAGATGGGTACATACAAAATTACTATTGCAGGTCACGAGCGTGAACTTGAGTTTTTTCCTGTAAGCGATAAACTTGATATTGCAGCTTTTATTATGTTTGGCGATGTTGAAATTACCGAAGCATCTGCTAAAGAACTGTTAAAGATTTGCCCTGAACACGATGTTGTTGTTACGGCAGAGGCAAAAGGTATTCCTCTTTGCTATGAAATGGCAAGACAGGGCTGCAAAAATTATGTTGTTGCCCGTAAAGGCGTTAAGGTTTATATGAGAAACCCTATTGAAGTAAATGTTAAGTCAATCACAACCGAGAATGAGCAAAAGCTTTATCTTGGCGAGGGTGACGCAAACTTTATTAAGGGCAAAAGAGTTTTGATTGTTGATGATGTTGTTTCAACAGGTCAGAGCCTTGAGGCAATTGAAGAGCTTGTTACTAAGGCCGGCGGAAATATAGTAGGTAAAGCGGGTGTGCTTGCCGAGGGTGACGCAAGAGGCAGAAAAGATATTATTTATCTTGAGGAATTGCCGCTGTTTTTTAAATAAAACTGATAAATAAGGATTGAATTTTATGAAACGACCGTTTGCATTGATTGGTATTACTTATCTTTCTGTGCAAGCGGCGCTTTTTTATTTAGAGTCGGATTTAGCAGCGGCAATATCAACCGCTGTGTGTTTTATCGGAACGATTGTTTCGCTCTTTATACTTAAAAATAGAAATTTACGGCATACGGTGCTTGGCTTTTGTTTGACAGCAGCATTTGCAAGTACGATTTTCAGTGGATATAATATATTTGTTAAACAGCCGATTGTAGATAAATATTCCGAAAGAGAAATATATGTGACGGCAACTGTACTTGAGCAACCCACGGTGCAGTACGATACTTACAGATATTTAATTGAAACCGATAGTATAAACGGAAAAATCGAAAAACTGAAAATCTGTCTTTCAACAATTAATGAATTAAATGTTGAAGAATTTGACAGAATAAGTTGTGTTTTGCCATTAAAAGAATGTACTAAAAGTCAGATGATTGCTGACGGTGCGTTTTTACAGGCATCTGTTAATAAAAACTTTGCTTATATTGTAAAAAAGACCGATGACAAGCCTCTGTATTATCAAGCTGTAAAGATAAGAGAAAATTTTGCGGACAGTTTTGAACAAAATATGTCGCAGGATTGCGCATCACTGTGCAGAGCGGTTTTATTGGGAGAAAAAACCGCTTTATCGCAAGAAATTCAGAACGATTTTACCCGTTGCGGCGTAAGTTTTTTGATAGTTGTGTCGGGTATGCATCTTGCCATAATCAGCAGTTTTGTATTTTTGTGTATCAAGAAAATTATAAAAAACAGAGTTTTGCGTTCGATGATAATGCTTATGTGCGCATTTTCATTTATGGCGGTAACAGGATTTGCACCGTCTGTTGTAAGAGCGGGAGTAATGCTTGCCGTAGTGTATTCGGGAAAAATGTTTATGCGCAAAGGCGATTCGCTCGGAATTGCGGCTTTAATTCTCACCGTACCCAATCCTACAGCTGTTGCCGATGTGGGTATGCTTTTATCTTTTACCGCAACGCTTGGAATAATATTGTGGGCAAGAAAAATTTCAGTTTATATAATGGGCAAATTTGCAAAATTGAAAAGACTTAAAAAGCCCGTTGAATTTACAGTAAACTTATTTGCGGTTTCCGTTTCTGCCGCTGTATGGACAATGCCGATTTCAGTGTTGATGTTTGGTAAAGTATCGGTATTTTCAATCTTGCTTTCCATTATACTTTCGCCTGCGGTAAGCGTACTTGTAGCTTGTGCGTTGCTTGCGGTGATTCTTTACGGCTTTGGAATTGTAAGTATTATTGCTTATCCGCTTACCTTTGTATGTGAGCAGTTAAGTAAGTATGTAATTTTTATTGTCGGCACATTTTCGGATATTCCGTTTTCTTCGGTAAACGCACGAAAACCGTATTTTTACATTTGGCTTGCTCTTATTGCGGTTATGGTGATTGTCGGATATTTTGTTAAAAACAAAGCAAACTATGCCGTTAAGAGCGCTGTTATTTCGCTGTGTGTTCTTGCACTCGGTTTTGCGGTTTACTCCGTAATTGATGTAAATACAACCGTCATTAATATTTACGCAACGGGAGGAAATACGGTTACGGTAAAGCGTGGAAAAAATTGCTCGGTTGTCAGTTGCGGCGGTGAAGCAACAAATGTATATTATGCCGTGTCTGATATTATGGAAGATACGACTTTGCTTGATTTTTTGATTGTGCCTTCGGATTCGGACGGAAGTTTGCTTTATGCCGATATTTTCCAAACAAAATTTGACGAATCGGATGTTTTGATATATGATAGTAAAGGTGAGAATGAAGATAACGGTAATGTAAAATATTTTACTGTAAATAAAAGTTTTACGCTTAATTTAAATTCGGAAACCAAAGATGAAGCAGTAAGCACGGAAAGCGGTGTGTACCAGTATATCAGCACCGAAAGCACCACTGTTTTGTTACTTGACGGTAATTGCAAGGCAGAAGATATTTTGGAAAAACACAGAAAAGCAGATTACATAATTACCGATAAAGACGGAGATAATTTGCAAGATATTTGCGGTAAAAGAATTATTACGAATACCGACGATGCAAACGCAAAAGATTGCGAAGATATGATTTTTGTACGGGACAAAAATCTGCAGATTGTTATTGATTGACGGAGGAAATATGGCTGTACTAACAGATAAACAGATGGACAAGCATATAAAAGAAAGAAATTTTGCAAAGGTGTATTTGATTTACGGCGAAGAGCAAATGTATGTAAAAAAATATACCGATAAGCTTGTTACGGCTGTAGCAGGTAAGACACCGTCAGAGTTTAATTTTCATTCATTTGGTGACAGCATTAATTTTGACGAGCTTGCCGCCTCTGTACAAATAGTTCCGTTTATGAGTGAATTTAACTGTGTTCTCGTAAGCGATGCGGCTTTCGATGAATTTAATGCAAATGATAACGCAAGGTTTGCAGATATATACAAGGCAGTGCCTGACGGTTGCGTATTTATAGTTTCTTTGCCGTCTGTAAAACCTGTTAAAAATAAAACTGTTTTGCCTGCATTAAAAAAATATGCCGATAAAAACGGAATCGTTTGCGAGTTCAATACTCTTACTCAAAACGAGCTTGTTAAGTTTATTGCAAAATGGGCGAATGCAAACGGAAAATTCATTTCACAGGTAAATGCCACACAACTTATTTCGCTTTGCGGTCGTGACCTTAATATGCTGAAAAATGAGATAGATAAAATTTCCGCATATGCAAAGGGAGAAGAAATCTCTGACGAAGACATAGAAAAACTTGCGACGGTTACACTTGAATCAAAGATTTTTGCGCTTTCGGACGCTGTGCTTAACGGCAATGCACAAAAAGCCTTTAATACGCTTGACACCTTATTTTATCAGCAGGAAAAGACGGCGGATATGCTTTTTATTTTATCGCAGGCTTTTATAGACGCATACAGAATCAGAGTTGCTGATGAAAGCGGCGTACAAAAAACGGAGGTTGCGAGTAAGTTTAATTATAAAAACAGAGCGTTTGTACTTGATAATGCAAGAAGGGCAACAAAGCGAGTTTCTACGCAGGCTTTAAGAAAATCGCTTAGTTTGCTTTTGCAGGCGGAAACCGAATTTAAAAGTGTTTCGGTAAATGACAGAGTGTTCTTTGAAAAACTGATTGCACAGCTTTTGCTGACCGCTGAGAGGGGAAGAGTTTAATTGCTTAAAATAAAAGAGGCAATAATAGTTGAGGGCAGATATGACAAAATAAAATTGAAAAATCTTGTAGACACAACGATTATCGAAACAAATGGTTTCCGTGTGTTTTCGGATAAAGAAAAACAAACGCTTATCCGAAAAATAGCACAGACGAGGGGAATACTTGTATTTACTGACAGCGATTCCGCAGGTTTTGTTATAAGAAATTTTTTGCGTGGTGCGGTTGATAAAAGCAAGATAAAACATTGCTACATACCGCAGATAAACGGCAAGGAAAAGCGTAAGGCGCACGGTTCAAAAGAGGGCTTTCTTGGTGTTGAGGGTGTGAGCGACGAAGTGATTATTGACGCTATCCGCAAAAGCGGTGCAACAATCATAGGAGAAGAAAGTCAGGCTCAAAGCGGAGAGATTACAAAATCCGATTTATATCGGCTCGGACTTACGGGCAGAGAAAATTCGGAAAAGCTGAGGAAAGCACTTTTAAAAAATTTAGGAATGCCGTCATATCTCACTACAAACGCTATGCTCTCGGCAATTAATTGTTTATATTCGTTAGAAGAATTAAAAAACATAGTAGAAAATTTGGAAATTTAATAATCAGAATTTAAATCACCGTTTTTGGACATAATAAAAACGGTGATTTTTTTGTTAAAGAGATTAAAATGTGATTGTATCCTGTTTTCAATCGGCGGAGTTGCTTATGCTTTGCTTGAAATATTGTGGCGGAGAAAAACGCACTGGACTATGGCGGTTACGGGTGGGAGCTGTTTCCTTGCTATTTTCAGAGTATATAAAAAGTTCCCGAAACTTTGCCTGCGCAGTAAGTGCCTTATCGGCGGAGCGATTATTACATTTATGGAGGGCATATGCGGTTTTATTGTAAATGTAAAGTGCAAGCTCAATGTTTGGGATTACAGTAACTGCACCTTGAATTTTAAAGGACAGATCTGCCCGTTTTACAGTATGCTCTGGATTCTTTTGTGTATTCCGATAAGCGGTATATGCAAATTGCTTTGTAAAAACAAAAAAATTATTTAGCAGTCACTTTAGCGTCATTATGAGTATTTATAATAAACCTGTAAAATAAATTTGGAGGAATTATTATGGAAATACTCAAAGTTGAAAATCTTGTAAAAACCTACGGAGAGGGAGATAATATTGTAAATGCGGTTGACAATATTTCTTTGTCTGTAAATAAGGGCGAATTTGTTGCTATAGTAGGCGCAAGCGGCAGCGGAAAATCAACGCTTTTGCATTTGCTCGGCGGTGTTGACAGACCGACAAGCGGCAAAATTTATATAGACGGAAACGAAATAAATAATATGAATAATGATAAACTTGCTATTTTCAGACGCAGGCAGATTGGAATTGTGTATCAGTTCTATAATCTTATTCCGATTCTTACGGTGGAAGAAAATATCTCTCTTCCGTGTGACCTTGACGGTAACAGACCCGACAAAGAGAGAATGGATTTGATTTTAAAGTCTTTCGGACTTTTTGAAAGAAAAAATCATCTGCCAAACGAGCTTTCGGGCGGTCAGCAACAGAGAACCTCGATTGCAAGAGCTTTAATAAATAATCCGGCTATTCTGCTTGCTGACGAGCCGACAGGTAACCTTGATTCAAAATCCACAGAAGAAATTATGAGTATTTTGAAAATGTCTAACCGTGACTTTAATCAGACAATAATTATGATTACGCACAATCTTGAAATTGCAAAGGAAGCCGACAGAATTATTACAATTCAGGACGGCAAAATTTTAAGGGAGGCGTAAGGCTTGAAGATACTGAATAAACTTACTGTTAAAAATTTAAAGTTGAATAAAAGCCGTACGATTGTTACGATTATCGGTATTATGCTTTCGTGCGCTTTGATTATGGTTGGTGCCGGTATGGCGGCAAGCGCACAACAGACAATGGTAAACTTACAAATTAATATTACGGGTAATTATGATTTATTTGTAAAAGGAGCAAACAAAAAAATTATTGACAATGCGCAGGCAAACAGAAATGTAAAGGACATTTATATAAAACAAAATCTCGGTTGCGCATATCTGCCGCAGGCGAAATTTGACACAAAGCCGTACATAAATGTGGTCGCATTTAACGAAAAATCATTTACAGACTGCTTTAATGTTACACTTAAAGAGGGCAGACTTCCGCAAAACGGAAACGAACTTGTGCTTTCGCAGAGTGTAATTGAGAACAGCAGAGCGGAATTTAAAATAGGCGATACAATTACACTTGACTTGGGCAAAAGAGTTTATGTATCGGGTGCGGAAATACCGTTAAACGATACCGAATATTTTATTGACGAAAATGGTTTGGAAAAACTTGTCGATACTCATAAAAAGACTTACACTGTTGTAGGTGTGTTTAATAAGGTTTCTTCATCATATTTTGCGGCAGACAGCAATTCTGCGAGCAGTTCCGCTTTCACTTTAGCTGAAGAAAATGCCGATATAAATGATTTGTTTATAAGCTTTACATCAGACGGTGAAAAAAATTATATTACAACGAGCGGTGAAATTTTAAATTTAACGGGTGACGATTTTGAGAGTTTAAAAAATAATTTTGAAGTTTATCTTGAAAACGGTGATTTTGATGAGGCGGATATAAACAAAGATTTGCTGAGATACAAAGGTTTTGCGCTAAGTGACGAGTATATGAGAATGCTTTTATCATTAGCTGTAATAATTATTGTAATTATTGCAATTTCAAGTATTTTTGTTATCCGTAACAGCTTTGCAATTTCAATTACCGAAAAAACAAAGTTGTACGGTATGCTTGCTTCAATCGGTGCTACATCAAAGCAGATAAGGCATAATGTGCTTTTTGAGGGCTTTGTGCTTGGCATAATCGGTATTCCGGCAGGCATTTTGCTTGGCGTAGGTGTAATTGCGCTGCTTGTGGTAATTTTGAACGCATTGCTCGAAAATATGCTGAACGGAATCTCATTTGTTTATGCTGTTCCATGGTGGGTAGCGGTTATTTCTGCTGTAATGTCAGCGGTTATTATTCTGTTTTCTACGCTTTCATCGGCTTTCAGAGCCTCAAGAATTGCTCCGATTACCGCAATCAGAGGCAACAACGACATTAAGATTAATAAAAAGAAAAGCTATAAATCACCGAAATTTATTAAAAAGCTGTTTGGTGTGGGCGGAGAAATTGCCTATAAAAACCTTAAACGCAGTAAAAAGAAGTACCGCACTACTGTAATTTCTATTATTATAACAGTTGCAATGTTTATTTCAATTTCCACCTTTATTGAGTACGGATTAAAAATTGCAGGTGATCACTTTAAGGATATTTCTTACAATATTACTGTACATGCAAACGATAAGCTGTCATATGATGAATACGAAAATATTTACAAAAGAATCATTGCTGATACGGATATAAATTCAAGCATAAAAGCCTGTGAAAATTATTATGGCAATATAGTGGGGCTTACCGATTATTATACGGAGGATGCCAAAGCGGCAGAGTTATCGGGCGGCGATTTAGCGTATGTGTTTGGTGTGGATAATAAGAGCTTTAAGGAGTATGTAACCGCACTTGGATATAATTATGATGATGTCAAGGATAAAGCACTTATTACGAATGATTTTAAATACTACAATTCGGATAATATTCTTATCAAGGGTAAGGAATTTGACTTGCCTATGAACACTGTTGTAAAGTTGTATCCTAACGGAACCCCGTCATATACTGAGGATGATATTAAAGAAATTCAGAAAACAGATCCTGATTTTGTATATAATCCGGATGATTATAAGTCTGTTGACCTTGTTATATATGATACAATTAATAAGGAAGTGCCGGGGTCTATAGTTTCAAGTATTATGAGTACCCTAAATGAGGGAAGTGTGCTTGTAAGTGAGGATTATTTTAAAAAGCTGTTTGCCGAGGATAATGACCATACAACAGGAGTCATTGTTATTGATTCGGCTGACCCTGTAAATACGGTAGAATATATAAATAATCTTGATATAGAAAATCTTGATGTTTTTAATATTAACGAGCAAAAAGAACAGATGAATGCCATTGTGCTTATTATTGCAATCTTTGCTTACGGTTTTATTATTGTAATTTCACTTATCGGTATAACAAATGTGTTTAACACAATCAATACCAATATGCGTTTGCGCAGTAAGGAATTTGCGATGCTCAAGTCTATCGGTATGACAAAGAAAGAATTTAACAGAATGATAAGACTTGAAAGTTTGTTCTACGGTTTAAAATCCTTGCTTATCGGTGTTCCGCTCGGATTGCTCGGAGGTTATGCTATATTTAAGGCTACGGGAAATACCATTATGCTTGACTATTCATTCCCGACTATGGCTGTACTCATAAGCATAGTGTTCGTATTCTTTGTTGTATGGCTTATTATGAAAATTTCTATCAGCAAAGTGAATAAACAGAATATAATTGAAACCATACGCAACGATAATATTTGACATATCGGCTTACAGGGTGATATAATCACAAAAGAAGGGAAGTGTTAGTATGAAGATACTGCTTGTTGAGGATAACAAAAGCATAATAAAAGGACTTGAGTATGCATTTGCACAGAACGGCTACAGTTGTGAATACTGTCTTAGTTTAGACGAGGCTGTACGAAAAGCACCTTTTAATTATGATGTAGCAGTGCTTGATATAATGCTTCCCGACGGAAACGGCTTTGATTTGTTTAAAAAAATTCGCAGATATTCCGATTTGCCTGTAATTTTTCTTACCGCTGTTGATGATGAAGACAGTGTAGTAAACGGACTTGAACTTGGTGCGGACGATTACATAACAAAGCCTTTTTCTACAAGAGAACTTATTGCACGCATAAAGCGAGTGGCGAATAAAAACAGTAAAAAGAACATAATTACAGTATCGGGCGTTACGCTTGATTTGGATAAATCGGCGGTGTTTGAAAACGGAAAACAGCTTGAACTTACCGCACTTGAATATAAATTATTGTCGCTGTTAATGCAAAATGCAGGTAAAGTGGTAACACGGGAACTGATATTTGAAAAAATATGGGATGTATCCGGAAACTTTGTAAACGACAATACGCTTACCGTATATATCAAGAGAATACGCAAAAAACTTGATGCGGATATAATAAAAACGGTAAAGGGAATGGGGTATCAGGTTGCGGAGGTCAGCGAATGAAAAATGCTCAAAAGTTTGTATGTGCGGGTCTTGCGATAACAATTGTATTTTGTGTAATATCAGCTGTTTTTACTTTTATCGGTCTTGAGAATATAAGAAAAACAAGTAACGATACCATAAATCAGCTTGTAAATATACTGCTTGAAAAATACCCTGATGTCAGCGAAAAAGAAGTAGCCGAAATACTTAATAATAAAACCGAATATACGGATAATTCGGAATTTTTAAATAAGTACGGAATTTACCCCGAAAAGGATTGGGTTTCGTACAATAATCAAGGCTCATACAAATATGTGATTCTTTCGATATCTGTTTGTATAGCATTTGGACTTGCTTTTGCGGTTCTGTTTTTAGGGTATTTAAAAATTCAAAAGAAACAGACTATGGATATTGCAAAGCGGATTGAGCGTATAAATCTGGGTGATTATTCATTACAGATTGACCGAAACAGTGAAGATGAACTCTCACTGCTTGACAATCAAATTTACCGAACTGCCGTAAAATTCAGAGAGCAGGCAGAAAATTCTAATAAAGACAAAGAGAATTTACAAAAATCGCTTTCCGATATTTCACATCAGCTTAAAACTCCGCTTACATCAATAATTGTAATGGTTGATAATATTCTTGACGATGACGATATGCCGCTTGAAATAAGGCGTGAATTTTTAAATGATATTAAGCACAACACGAATACTATTTCTTTTTTGGTGCAAAGTCTTCTTAAGTTATCAAAACTTGACGCAGAGGCGGTTAAATTCAGATATGAGCAGGTTGAGGTGAAAAGCATTGTTGATGAATGTATTAAAAATACCGCTGTAATGGCTGAAATTTTGGGTGTAAGACTTGAAACCGACTGCAATGACATAATTCTTAACTGCGATAAAAAATGGCTTTGCGAGGCTGTTACGAATATAATTAAAAACTGTATTGAACACTCGCACAACGGAAACATAAAAATAACCGCTGAGCAAAATAAACTTTATACGAAAATCAGTATAAAGGATAACGGCAGCGGTATAGATAAAGAAGATTTGCCTCATATATTTGAGCGATTTTATAAGGGCAAAAACTCAAGTGATGACAGTGTGGGTATAGGACTTTCACTTGCAAAGACAATTATTGAAAAGCAAGGCGGATACATAAGTGTATCGTCTGAACTTAATAAAGGCAGTGAATTTGTAATAAAATTCTTTAACAACTGAATATCAACAAAAAACAGGTTGCCGCTTAATTGCGACAACCTGTTTTTGTATCTTAGATTTCAATGCTTTTGATTGAATCAAACTCGTCCTGAATTTCTTTTGAAGGTTTCTTTACTATAAGAGAAACTATAATATTTACGATAAGCGCAAGCGCAAAACCTAAAACAAGAGAATAAAGATTTGTTGCTTTGTAAAGAGTTACACCGTTTACGAGCGGTAAATAGTCCCATACAATAACTGTAAGTGCGCCTGTTGCCATACCGCTGATTGCACCTGCAAGTGTTGAGCGTTTCCAGAATAACGCAAGAAGTACAACCGGACCGAAAGCAGAGCCAAAACCTGCCCATGCGTCAGAAACAAGTCCCATAATACTTGAGTTAGGATTAATGGCAATTACAAAGCCGATAATTGCAACAACAACTACCGCAACCTTACCGATGTTAAGAGCACTTTTCTCTGTAGCGTTTTTCTTAACGCCTTTGTAAATATCCTCTGACACGGCAGATGCTGTAACAAGGAGCTGGCTGTCGGCTGGTGGCATAAAAGCGGGCAGAAAACCGCAAAGGGATATACCGCCGGTGGATATCATTATTCCGTTATCGGAGAAGATCTGCTGAATAAGTCTGATGAATACTGTTTCGCTTGCTGTAGCGTCAAGGTTTTCGATAAGGTAACCTCTTGCAACAAGTCCGATAAGGCAAGATGCGGCAAGTGAAATGATAACCCATACGATAGCAATTTTTCTTGACTTTTTGATTTCAGAGTCACTTTTTACCGCCATAAATCTTATAAGAATGTGTGGCATACCAAAGTAACCGAGTCCCCATGCAAGGTTAGAAATAATGGAAACGGCAGAAACATTTGAACCGTCATCATTTTTAAAGAAGTTAAGGTAATTATCCGGGTTTGTTACACCGCTGTCGATAAGTGACTGTGAGAAACTGTTGTTATATGTAAGAGCTACATAAGCGATTATCGGAACCGCCATAATGGCAACAAGCATTAAAAGTCCCTGTATAAAGTCAGTGTAGCAAACAGCCTTAAATCCGCCGAGAAATGTATAAACAAGAATTACAATTACAGCAACTATAAGACCGATTGTATATACAGTGTTGTAGTTTTCGGCGTTGCCGAAAAGTGTAGCGAAAAGCTTTGCGCCCGAACTGAATGCCGAGGCTGTATATACTGTGAAGAATATTGCAATAATAATGGCAGATACCATTTTTATTACGCCCTTATCGTCACGGTAACGGTTCTGGAAAAAGCTCGGAATTGTAAGTGAGTTTCCTGCAACGATTGTATATTTTCTTAATCGTGCCGAAACAATGTACCAGTTGAGTATAGTACCAATCAAAAGTCCGATTGCTATCCATACCTCACCTGTTCCCGCAAGGTAAACCGAACCCGGAAGTCCCATAAGAAGCCAACCGCGCATATCGGAAGCCTGTGC
>ENA-OPFN01000001-OPFN01000001.1-human-gut-metagenome-genome-assembly--contig:-NODE-1-length-180938-cov-24.526711_pt1 | contig 180938 bp, 220 predicted proteins | sample MGYA00241717_ERZ501565 | MGnify/ENA primary metagenome ERZ501565 (study PRJEB25962, sample SAMEA2042381) | human gut metagenome | biome: human gut; feature: human-associated habitat; material: faeces... | reverse complement strand
GTAAGTATGTCAGTAATTAGGGAAGTAGTCCCCCCCCCCCAAAATTAAATTATTCATAAGCTTTATATCGTATTATTACTATACCACTACCTCCAGAACTAAATGATTTGGAAGAGCCATATGTTACTCCTGCTCCCCCACCTCCATATCCTCCTCCGCCACGTTGGATACCATCATCACCACTATCGTAACGTCTAGTAACAGTTTCTCCAGATCCTTCTGTGAAATCAGATATTATTTGTAAAGATTGATTATTAGAACCTCCGGCTGCATGAAGAGGTTTATCATCCTCCCAAAATTCTGGTACACCAGTTCTATAGCGATAAGGATTGTCTCCAGTAGTACTAGAATTTGTACCATAAATAGATATATCATAAGAGTCTAACTCTACATTTCTGTCATCTTTTACATATTCTATAGTAGTACCATCATTTTTATCCACTCCTATTATCCCTGAGTTTCTATATATTCCGTTGTTAGCTGGACTAGCTGCACACGTTATATAACAATAATTGTATCGATCATCATTAGGTAATCCGTTTCTAGATTGAGGTCCTCCATTTCCTCCTGGAGCAGTATATGTGTTATTATTAACTGTTAAGGTAGAGGGAGATCCATCGGAACCTACAGAAGATCCTCCTGCTCCAATAGAAATAGAAACTGACTGACCCGATATTACAGAGATGTTTTTGACTGTGTTAGTTCCACCTCCACTTCCAGGTCCTCCTGGAGTACAGCCCCAAGTTATCCAATTTCCCCCGGCTCCTCCACCGCCTACTAAAAATATATCTATTGATTTACATCCAGCTGGTATAGTCCAACTAGTAGATGAGGTAAATCTTATCTCTTTATCTACTAATTTCTTAGACCCAAGAGTTCTTCTTCTCATGATTCACCTCCTTTATCTTTACAATTAAGGGATTGTAAGCCCCCCCCTCCGAATTAAATATTTTCATCATAGGTTAAAAAATACTGATAAAGATCCATTATAACCATTATCTGTAGTAGTATAATTTAGTAATATGTATGATCTATCAACTCCAGAAGCTGTACTTCCTTTAGTGAATCCAGTAACACTGTGATCAATGAGTGATATATCTCCTACTGATTGTGCTGTATTAGTTCTATCCCATCTATATCCTTCGTATATTACCCATCCAGTAGAGGTAGATCCACTTTTAGGGGTAACATCAGTACTAGATTGTAAAGTTTTAGATCCATAAGTTTTATCTCCATATGTAACTCCTGTTTCAGTAGTTCTACTCGTATAATTTAAAGTAACAGAACCATTAGCATCTATATTTCCAGTTCCAGGAGCAGAATAAGTAGTTTGATAACTAGTATATTTTGGTCTTGTATATGGTTGAGTATAAGTATTTCTCATAACTGTAAGAGATGCTGATGCCTGTATTGCCAGAGTGCCTTCTGATGGCCAAAATGTTCCTCCTCCTCTTAGTTCTCCAGAGGGAGAATATTCATTACTAGTATCACTGCCAGAATCAGTAGATTCAGAAGTACTAGTTGACGTACTTGGGACCCCTCCCTCTATCTTCACTGTATATGAATCTGCTCCAGATAATTCCACTATCAATTTGCCAGAAGATATAGTACCTACTAAATTATTATTAAAATATACAGAACCTCCATTACAATTGGAATATACTGTATATGTAGATTTCTTTTTATTTCCTAAAGTTCTTTTTTTCAACATAATTATTAAAACTAAAAAAGATAGCCATACAAGGTTATACTCGTACAGCTATCTTTCTATTATTACTCAGCTATTTGTACATAGATTCCAACTAAATCAGCTAAATTCTGATAAACTGGTTGTTGTGAATCTCTGAAACACATATAAGTTACTCCATTTTGAGAATAGTACTTACCAAGTTCTAATTCCATATTATTATTGAATGGAATTGGATCTTCTTTAGTACCAGCATGTTTTTCATTTATCTCTTCGTATAGAGCTGCTGTCTCTATAGATGGAGGCTGATTTTCTAGTACTGGGTTTATCTCTTGTTTTACTTTGTATAGCTTATCATCATACATAACCCTTTCTCCTGCTGATAGAGATCCTCCTATGAATTCTTCCCATTCTGGATGAAGTAATTTAACACTTAAAGCCTGTTCATCTGTAAGGCTCATAGTATTTACAGCCATTTTAGCAAATGACATTAATTGCATTTCTGGAGCATTAGCTGTGGCTATAGCTTCCGAAGATAGTATATCTTCTTGGGTTAATTCTGTAGGTTCTGGATAACTATCATCTACTACTATAGTTTCAACTTCCTCTACAGATTCACAAGAATCTATTTGGGACATTTTATCTGTAAATGATACATTACATTGCTGTTCGTAGATAGTTATAGCATCTACTACATATTCAACCGAATCTACGTCTACTGAAACATCACCAAGTAAGATAGAAGAATCTCCCGATTTTTTGGCTATATTGGCTTCATCTTTCTTTATAAGTCTCTGATAATAATCCATATAGATAGGGCTATTATTGTATTTAAATTCTCTTAATTTAGAAGAATGGAGCCTTCCTAGTTCTGCTATTTTATTGTTTTTTGCTTGTTTTAGTAATTCCTCTGGAGTTGGCCCAGGAGGTTCTGGGCTTAACTCCATGTTAAATACTTCTTCTGCTGAGGCATCTGGGTTTTCCTCCCTAAAAGCTACCTGTTCTTCACTAAGTAAAACCCACTTTCCACTCTTGTAATCTTCCCATGTAGTTCCTATTTCATAACTATTTTCGTCTAATGGGAAATCCAATTCTACATAAATAGTAGTTGTGTCTTTTTGTATGTATATATTCATTATGCTATTTCTCCTATTCTAATTGAGTATTTACCAGATTCGTAACACCATATAGACATTTCTATAAAGCTCTTAGATGGAATGCTAACACTAGTTCCATTCATTGATACAAAATTCCCACTGTTTGGTATTGGCTGTGTAATTGTATTAGAACCATTGTTATATATTCTTATATATAATTCTTGACCTAGTTCTAAATTAGAAGCTAAACTTAATCTTGTTGCTGCTGTTACTGTAGCTACAATAGAACGTTTAGTAATTGGCAAACTAGCCAAAGTAGTTACAGTATTAATTCCAGTAATAGTATCAAGAGTTTTCTTGTAAGATGGAGACATTAATCCACTTTCAGTATCACTAGTTTCTTTTTTTGTGGCGTACTCCACATTTCTAAAATTTATATCAATGGTTCCATTTTCTGTATTAATATTACTAATAATAATCTCAACGAAATCTTTTAAATTAGCAGTTTCAGCCCAATGCCTAAACCCTTTAATAGTACTACCATCTTTATAAGCGTACACATAAAAACTTGAATCAGTAAAACTAATACCTACAACAAAAAATTCTCCACTTTTAACAGCATTAAGTTTGTCAGTGTTTGTAGTGATAATGCCGGTATTTGTACCTGTGCTAAGATCTTTTATGGATGAGTTAATATTTAATTCAATCCTATTAAGAACATTCCTATCAGCGAATTTAGTATTAATGATATTATCTGTGTATTTTTTGGTTACAGGATGATAATCAGCAGTAGGTGTATACTCTGTTGTATTAGTTTTAGTAAGAGTATAATTAGAAATATTTTTGTTAGTTACTAAATTATTATCATTATATTCAATGTTGCATGTGTTATTAACAGTATTAATATTAGTAATAATAAAAGCAACACTTCTATTATTGTCTTGATTAGTATAATGTCTAAAACATTTTATACCCTCACTATCATTGTAACTATATAAATAAGTATCAGAACCATTTAAATTACAAGTAATAACAAACCATTCAAAAGGATTAATACTATTTAATGTACTACTATTTGTAATGTTAACGCTGTCATTTGTTCCCACAGTTAAAGTTAAAGTTCCAATGTTAACACGCCTAAGGACATTCTTATTAGACTCTAAAACTGTGGATACATATTGACCATTATCCATCAATGCTTTAGTACCATCTCCATCTACCACCTCATATAATTCTCCTATTTTATATATAGTAATAGAAGTATTATCATCATCAGCTTGTAGGTCAAAATGCATATATTTATAATGCCTATCAGAAACTCCATATTTACCTACTATATGATAAAGATTTGGAGATGCAGCTATTACTTCTACATTGTTTCCGATATGAGATCTATATAACTGCTTATGTAGAAGTATATTTTCACGAAGATTTTCTATGCTTCCATAAGTAGTATTTACAAATTCAGTAATATCAGTTGGTTCAGAATATTTTTCCCCTTCTTTTAATAAAGCACTAATATCAAACCATTTATCATCTACGTATCCTTTAGTAGATGGATTATATTCTCCAGATGGAATATATTCAGTAGAGTTGTCCTTAGCTAAATAGTTCGATAAGTCTACTTCTGGAACCAAATCTTCCCAGGATTCTCCATTTTTATATTTAGTCAATCCATTACTTGGATTAACCCAAATCTTTTCGCCCTCTGTTGGTTCAGTAGTACCTACATATACTTCGTCATTTTCCATAGTTAATGTAGGAATAACTATATACTTAGGTTCTGAACCACCCTCTGTGTATTTCGGATTTTTATATTTAATTACTGCCATATTTTATTCTGCTATTTGTACATAAATTCCTACTAAGTCAGATAAATCTTGATAGACTGCTTGACCTGTATCTCTAGTACACATATATATAATATCATCTTGGATGTAATATTTTCCTAATTCTAAAGCCATATTGTTGTTGTATGGTATTGGGTCTGTCTTTGTCCCATCATGAGTTTCATTAATTTCTTCATACAATGCAGCAGTATCTATAGATGGGGGTTGATTTTCTAACACTACACTAATATCTTGCCTTACTTTGTATAAAGCATCTTCATGCAAAACTCTAAATCCAGTAGATAAAGATTTACCTATAAATTCCTTCCACTCAGGGTGCAAGTTCTTTACACTAATAGCTTGGTTATCAGTGAGTGGAGTTGCATTTATAGTCATTTTAGCAAATAGTATAGCTTGATTCTCTTTAGAGTTTTTTTGTCTGTTACTTGCTAATCTTCCTAATTCCACCTGAGTAGTATGAACTTCTTCTGGCAATTCTAATTTAAAATTCAACTCATTTATTTCTTCTATAGTAGAACATTGATTAATTTCGTTTACTAAAGTTTCTACTACTTTTTTATATTTGCTACTATAATTATCTATCATCATCATTACTTGTAATACTGACTGAGCTTTTAAAGTAATTATAGAATCATCACAAGTAAGAGAAATAGTAGAATTTTCTGCATCAGACTCGCATTGAGACTTAATAGTTACTCTTTCTGCATCAGACTCGCATTGAGACTTAATAGTTACTCTTTCTGCATCAGATGCCCAATACTTATGTCCATCTATATAAAAAGAATTAGGTTGGAAGTTATCTCTTACCCAGTTTACTACTATGGTTTTTAATTCTTCAATAGCAGCTTTATATCCTAATTCTGCTTCTACATACTCATATAATTCTGCTTCTTCCTTTTGTTCTTTAGATATATTCCATCTAACTCTCCAAGAACCAGAACCAATGTATTCAAGCAGTTGAGGTTTTAAAGTGCTACTTGCTTTTAATATTCTCATGTTATTCAAATTTGTAAAATCCATTTTCTGATATTATCTTAGTTTCAAAAGGTAAATCTGAGTTACTAATCTGCTCAGCTGCTTCAATAATCATTTCAGCAAATGTAGTAAACTTAATCTCTCTATCTTCATAAGTAGCTGAAATATCAACACATTTATTACCTCTTTTAAACTTGACTTTCATGCTATTAATTATTATAATCTTATCTACTATGTCAGGTACTCTAACACGGGTTTTAACTTCAATTCCTAAATCCTTGAAGGTTCTCATTCCGGTATATGTTCTCCATAGATTACGACAGTTTGCATGACAAAAAATCCCCCAATATGAGCCTAAAATATTTCTTTTGGATTCAAATGTATTGCTCTGTCTTAGTTTATTAATAAAGTTCTTTTTGATATATTTTCTAACAAGTATATATTCATGCCTAGATTTGTATCCTAAAAAGTCTACACTTCTAGATTCTACTGGAAATACCTGCCAGTTTGGTTTCAATTCTAATTGTATATCCTTTAAATAGTCCTGTATCTTATGAAATATGTTCCATAGATATTCTTTTGTTGGACCTAATATAACTATATCACCACAATATCTAAAATAGTATTTAACTCTTAGAACTTCTTTTATCCAGTGATCCATTGGAGTTAAAAAGAAATTAGCAAAATATTGAGAAGTATAATTTCCAATAGGGACTCCTTTATCAGTGGAGTCTATTATTTCTTCTAGTATTATCAAAAGTCTTTTATCTTTAAACTTACGGGCTAGTGCAGCTTTCATAAGTTCTTGATTAATGGAAGGATAAAATTTATGTATATCTAATTTTAAACAGTATACAGTATTTTTTTTATCCTTTAATGCCTTAGTTAACCTCCTTAATCCCATATGGATTCCTCTTTCTTTAGTAGATGAATATGTGTCTACTATAAAAGATTTTCTAAATATTGGTTCCATATAATTCATAAGAGCATGTTGTGCTATTCTATCTCTTATGGGAAGTTTATAAATTTCTCTAACTTTGCCTCCAGTCTTTAGATTAAATATATAGTATGGAGATGTTCTATAAGTTAGTGTTTTTAACTCTATTAGAAGAGTTTTCAAATTATTTTTTAAATCTTTATTGAAAGCTATTACATCTTTGTAGTGTTTCTTACCTCTAGTAGCATTTCTGTAAGCTAAGAGTATATTTTCTTCTGTACATATTTTATCAAATAAACCATTTATTCTTTTCATAAGCACTATTGTTGCAATAAAGCACTTCGCTAATCAGCTACCATACTTTTTAAAAAATGCATTCTATCTTTTGCCAAGAGGCAAGGTGCAGCCCTACTAAAATACAAAGTGAAAAAAAATGAACAATATTGTGAGAGCTGATATTGGTATTAGAATTGCTAGAATCATTATTAGCATTGAAATAAGTGACGCTGCTATTATCATTGGTAGAATTATTAGAGCGTATAGTAACATGCCAACTAGAATTAGCTACATTGCTCTGTTTTTTATTTTAACAGAGGATGTTACCTACATTAGCTTCGGGCAGACCTGTTAATCTATTTATTTAAAATCCTACTGGTAATGATTTAAATTCAACAGGATCTTCTATAACTTGTATAGACCCTCTATATTGGATGCGAGAGCCGATACCGGCAGCAGAAAAGCCAGAATCATTACCAGCAACGAAATAAGCGACGCCGCCAGCATCATAGGTAGAATTATCAGAGCGCATAGCAACATACCAACCAGAATTAGCCACATTGCCCCAGTCACAGTAATGTGTAGTAGAGGAAGCACTTACTTCTGTAGGAATCATATCCCCATGTTCGCCCCAATATACTTTACTTATATATCCACTTCTAGCTGACCCACCTACATCTACTGTACGATAACTAGCGGTAGGAACTGCATCTGGTTCAAATCCATCGTAAATATAGTAAATAGAGCCATTAGAATGTATTCCACTCATCCATTCATACTTACCTCCGTAGAAATCTTCTATACCTAAGAAACTAATTTGAGTAGAAGTTTTTCCATCATTATTACCTAATGAGGATGTAGTACCAATAGTTCTGGTATATAAATTTTCTCCATATCCGAATTGACTCATTTCTTGTGGATTCCTGTTAGCATATTTAGCATAGAATAAATGAGCTATTTTGCAGTGAGTTTCATAATCAATAATGTCGAATCCACTTCCTAATGCTGTAGCATAATTATGAAATACTACAGAAATTAAACCTCCAGTAGATTGTCCTCCCTTTTTAGACCATAATTTATTGCTAACATTTACAGCTTCAGTTACTCCTACTAATACTCTCCTAGATTGTTTCCATCCATCTTGCTGGAATTGCGATACTTGTAAAGCATGAACTCCAGATGTAGATTCGTCTACATTGAAATAATATTCAGGTACATCTGTCATCCATTGTCCCATACTTCCATCCAAACTGGCAGCAGTAGTTCCATCATGGAATAATTCTGAATTATTTTCATCTAAGTAACAAATAGCCACTCCACTGCTAGTCTTTTTAACTAAGCATCTTTTACCTTTAATCCAGCTGGTATCAGTTCCTCCATTTTGCTCTAATGTATTAGCTCCATCTGAATCTTTGAATATAGTACCTATTGCTGGAGCATACACATAATTGAGAGTAATATCTCTATTTACCCTATCAGCTGTATATGATTGTGTAGCTGGAGTAGAGTAATTAGCTTTTTGATCAGCTGCTACAGAATAAGAAGAGTCAAAAGGAACTTTAAGCACTATAGCTTCTCCATTCCAAGTATATTCTGTAGGAGTACTTGATATTGTTACAGTCACTTTCTGTCCATTGGCAGAAGTACTATCACTAGTAGTTACTGTTATAGTCACTACTTCTGCTTTGTAAGTACCAGTAACTGATTGAGAAGCTCCAGAAGCTTGTTGTGAAATAACTTCAGGAGTTTTATATCCTTCTACAGCTGAAAATGTTATAGTATAACTTTTACCAGTTGGGATCTTAATAGTTTTGCTAGTATCAGCGTTACTAAAACTTAGCGTCTTTTGTGTGTTATCATACTTTACCACAGCAGTACATGATGCTCCCAATCCAGAAGTTTGGTTACATGCTTTATTTACAGTCACTATAGTGGTATTATACACTACAGATACATTTCTTGTTTCTCCCATAACTGCTGTGAATGATTGATCAGCTGGAGTAGAATATCCTTCTACAGCTGCTGCTTTAATTGTGTATTCTGTAGAATGTGGAATATTAAAAGTAAGTTCAGATCCTTCCCAATTAGCCTTTTTAGTAAGACCTGAATATTCTACTGTAATTTCTACACCAGTAAGATCTGAATTGGGATTAGACTGATTGGAAGTAAGACTTACTTTTACTGTTTCAGTAATTTCTCCAATTCCACCTCCTCCAGCTATTTCCTCCCATGAACCATCTTCCTTTTTATATTTCATGGTTCCGTCTTCTGGGTTAATCCAAATATCGCAATCAATTGATGGTTCAGTAGTACCTACATATACTTCTTGTTCTTGATGTTCTACCCAAGATTCATTTTTTCTGATATATGCTTTACCATCATTAGGTGCTTCTTCTACTCCCTTATTATCATCCACATACTTTTTCGTAGCGGGGTTATAGTTAGAAGTAGGTGTATATTCTTCTGTATTATCTTTGGCTAGATAGTTTGATAAATCTGTAATTGGAATTTCAACCCATTTTCCATTTTCTCTTACATATTGTTTTCCATCCTTTGGAGCTTCTTCTACTGCAAAGACAGTTGAATCTTCTGATAAGTCTATCCAGATTTCTTGTCCATCAGTAGGTTCAGTTCCTTCAGAAATTAATATCTCATCTTTAGGCAAACAATAGTAAGTTCCATGAGTCCATATTAAATTGGCATCCTGTATAAATACTATGGAAGTATCTAGGATATTACCAGCTTCAAGTTCTGACTCGAAAGTAGACTTAAGCTTAAAGTGAATTAATTTCTTATTAATCGCCATATCACTTAAATTATTAATTAAAGGAATTGGGCTTAAGCCCAATTCCTATTTATGCTTCATGCCAAATTAAGGCATCATCTAATTTGTTTATTGCTTGATTTATTGTATCTGTAGCTGCAACAGCTCCACCTTCTACAGTTGAATATCCAGTTAAGGTTATATCAGCTCCAGATAAAACTGGATTAGAACTGATAGCTTTAGCGTTTACAGTATAAGCATCTACAGTAGCTTTAGCAGCACTTATAGCATTTTGAACTCCAGACAACTTGATACCATCAGCTCCTACAGTTAAAAATGCTTCGGAGGCTGGATCAATAACTGCTATAAAGTTTTTACCTTCTAGCTTGATACCAGTGCTAGCTGTATATACATCTATTAAATCAGTAACATTTACATTAATTACTTTAGAGCCTGCATCTACATTAAAAGTAAATACTAAAAATGTCCCTGTAGTAGCTTCCCCGATTGGTTTATCTTCTGAGGCCACCTTTAATTCTACTGATTGTAACATTCCATCCTTTATAAAGTCAGAAGCTGGAATAGATGCTATCTCAGTAGAGTTTTTACCTATAAGTTTTAATCCATCTGCAGTGCTCCAAGTAAGATTAATGTTAGCTAATAAACCTTCTGCTGCTTGAGTTAATACCTTATCATTGGCATTAATTTTTAATGATATTTCTTTAACTCCTTCTGATTCTGCCTTGTCAGCTATTACAATAGCCTCTTTACCTTCGTAAGAAGTTAAAGCAGATTGATCAACATATAATCCGTTTTCTGCATCTAATTTAAGAGCGTTGTCTCCAGATTTTACATTTACTCTAATAGTAGTTTTCTGGCCTTCACTTGGAGTAACTACTACAGATTTATCAGCAGCTTCTACTTTATTAGTTGTTACCTGTTCTTGTAAGTCATTAATGTCTTGTACAGCTTGTTCTAATGTACTTTCAGCAGTATCAAGATCATATTCTAACTTGCCAATTGCATCATTTACTTTATCTGTTGGTGCAACAGCTCCTCCAGCAGATGGTTTAGAATACCCAGTAAGAGATACATTAGATCCGTCAATAACAGGATTTTCTGTAATTTTTTGTCCGTTTACTGTATTTTCTTTTAAGGCTGCAATAGCGTCAGCATTGGCTTTACCCTTTGCTCCGTCATATGCTGTTCCAGTAATTTCTCCTATAGCAATGGGATCAGATACTGCAACCATTTGTTCTCCATCCCAACGATAAAGAGTATTAGAGTGTCCGTTTTCATCTTCTCCTCTTCTATTGTAAAGGATTTGAGGTTGAGGATTAGATTCTACCCAGCTTCCATCTACTCCATGAAGAATTTTCTTAGATGTAGTATTGAAATAATATTTATCATTTTCCACTGGGTCTGGATTGGCATCTACAAATTGTTCTACCCCAAGAACATGTCCTACTACTCCGTCAATTTGAGATGGATCTATTTTCCCATTCTCATCAAGAGTTGCTAAACCATTAGCCTGACCTTTAGTGTCTTTAAAATTCTGTAAGTCAGTTCTAGTGTTTTCTCCAGCTAATTCCAGTTTACCTATAGCTTGGTTTACTGTATCAGTAGGAGCTATACTAGATTCGTTACTAGCTTTAGAGTATCCATCTAACTTAATATCTGCTCCATTAAGTACTGGATTTTCACTTATTACCTTAGAGTTTACTGTATATGCTTTAATCTCATCAATTTCTTCTTGAATAGAAGGACCTTCTGGATCAAATCCTTTAAGAACAGCATCTAATTTCTTTTTATCTTCTGCGGACATTAATCCAGCATTAGTTCCATCTGTAACTGGTAAAGACAGTTCTACAGAACTTCCATCACCTTTAACTATAGTAAATTTATGAGAAGGTTCATCATAACTTATTTCACTTACTGTGGCACTTTTAGTACCTCCATAAGTTTTGTTATTTACTATAATTTCAAAAGTATCTGTTGCAAAATATATACCATCTAAGTGTGTAGATTCGTTATATTTTTCTTTTAAACCTCTATAAAATTTTACTTGAGCCATATTTTTAATTAATTATTGATGTCAATCCAGGATAAATCCTTGATGTAAGCTAGAGTTTCTTTAGATTTATCTGTAAGTTCTACGGTTGGACGATCAGAAGAATTTAAATTAAGATGTAGCTTAGAAGATCCAACTTCCATCTGTTGTACAGCTCCATCTTCATAAATTCCAACTTGAGCCATGCTAACCCCATCTTCTTGTCCATCTTCTTTAAGCATAGTACCAATAAGTTTACTACCCTTTGGTAATAATACTACCTTGTTGTTAGTAACTAACTCCCTAGCCCATGCTACAAATTTGTCATCTGCTTCTGATTTTGAGTATCCAGGCTCCTCACCTTCCATTGCATTCCATTTAGTTCCATTCCAAACTACATGGGTTCCTTTAGAATAGGGCCTTCCATCTAATTCAAAAGCTTCTCTAATCTTATACACATCTCCTGGTTTTAAGTTTTCACTAGGAAGATCATTCAATGTGTCTACTACACCTTTGAACGAATATACTCCAACAAGAGCTTGGGATACCTCCTCCTTAGTAGCATATACTTCTGGAATCTTATCAAACGCTTCTTTGTCTGCACTAGACATTAGTCCATTTGATTTGGAAGTTGCTGGAGGTAAAGTAATAATAGTTTCATTACCATTGGTAGCTCTAAACTTAATAGTATCAGGAGTAATAAACTCTACTAATGTAATTAGATCTAAATCTGGATTATTTAAGTCCAATCCATATTCTACTCCGTCTACTATAATTTCTTTAGTATCTGTAGAAAAATAAATAGCTCCTGGGTATCGTTCAGATGAATAAAATTCTTTTAATCCTCTAAGAAATGTTACTTGTGCCATTAATTAGTTATATCAGACCACTCTAACAGAGCATATAAGTTATTATTATTATCTTTTTTTATTAAATTTCCTTCTATTTTAGATATTCCTACCTTATCAAGTAAAGGTTTAATGGAAATCCAATAATATCTATATAATATATTTGAGGGATTATCAGTATATTCTTTATATGTTAACGCATAATATGGGTTTCCTATTATTGGAGCGTTAGTAAACTGATTATATTCTTTCCAATCTAAATAAAGAGGACTAACCAGTAATTCTTCCGAGTACTCTGGTATAAACTCTCCTTTTATTAATTCCATTTGCGGAGCTTCCCATTTTCCTAGTATACAGTCTTGAGTTTTAGTTTTACCATATAAAGTAATATATCCTCCTTCTCTGTATGCCTGTGCATTAGCTCCTACTCCATCAGATGTTACATATAATATTTTGCTGTCTATTATATTTAAGTCAGCATACACTACGTTATCTTTAGATTTGGAAAGAGTTATGGTTTTAGTTCTTCCTACTTCAAAGTCGTCTACTAATTCTTTCAAATTAGTGTAAACTTTATCTCCATTCACTAAAGTCTGAATAAGTATCTGATCCCCTACATTAATATTGGTCACTCCAGTAGCCTCAGCATCCTCCACATCCTGTTGAGTAGCTATTTTATTTTTGGACGCTACTAAGAAATTATCTACATCTATCCAAACTGTACTTAGTGTTTCTCCTAATCTATTCTTTAAATATAGTGGTCTTCTGTTATTTTCAGGATTACCATATTCTATAGATATAGCCAGTTTATCAGTTTCTTGTTTAACATATTCCTTTACATCAGGAATCCCTTCTAGAGCTTCACTAAATTTTTTAAATTCAGCATAATCCTCAGAAGAAAGCATACCAGGCATTTCTTCTGTAACTGGCCCCATATGTATTTGTTGTATATCACTGCCATCAGCTTTCTTATAGGAAAGCAACATATGATCTGCATCATATACTAATGAAACTATTGGAACTTCTCCTGGATTTATATCTACTCCATACCTCTTATCACCCAAGTAAATGTAAGGCTTATCAGTTATGAAATAAACCATTCCTGGATCTTTGTTCTCAATATTCATATAGGCTAATAAAGTAAGCTGTTGAAATCTTATAAAATACTGGGAATTATTTAATGGGATCTTTGCAGATATACCATCATTTTGTTTTTCTATAACTACCCCAGTATTTTGGCTGCTGATTTTTAGGTCTGCAAATATTCCATCTTTATCTGAATTTATTTCTACTACATTATTTGTAGATTTTATTTTCAGATCAGATGATATAATTCCATTAACTACCTTAGTCCTAATAGTATTAGTATCTACTCCAGATATTCCACTTCCTACTATATAAGCATCTAAGTTAAAGTAAAACCTTTTATCATTACTTAGTACTAATGCTATAACATTTGTTCCTATAGGAAATGGGCATCCTTTATCTATATCTTCAGATGTTACTACGCTAGACCCAAAGTTGGTAACGTGTACCTCTTTTGGCATATCTACTACTGTTATCTCTGTTCCATCTATATTAGCTCCTACTAACTGAATCAAGTCTGCATTAGTAGGATGATTTCTATAAATTAATCTTACTATTCCTCCTCCAGCAGACGTACTAATTAACTTAGTTATCGCAGATTCAGTTAAAATGACATCATTTTGAGGAATAGTAGAAGCCTCTTCTGATACACTGTATCCTCCAAAATATGTCCATAAATAGTCTAACTGACTCATATTAGCTGGTCTGGGAGGCTTCTGTCTAATCACTTGTGTCATACTTCAATCCAAGATAATTCTGGTAATTGTTCTGATGGAACTTTTCCATCAACTAGATCTGCTTTAGAATCTAATACTTTTTGAGTAGCATTTGATATTGGCATATCTGAAGGTGATAAATTTTCTACCTTTCCTAAACCTACTTGATCCTTAGTTACTCTATGAGGATTATTAGAATTTAAGATATGTTCAGATAATTTATTATTTGTATTAGAGATATTATCCTCTACTTTTTCTACCCTAGATTCTAAATTATCTATATCCTTCTGAGCCTGTGAAACTGAAGTTTGAATATCTTTTATATCCTCTTTCACTTTAGAAATTTCATCAGAACTAGATTCTGATTTTTCCTTTAGTTCCTCCAATATTTCACTGACTTTTACATCATTATGCACTATATTATCAGAAGTACCTCTTACATAAAGAGAATTTCCTTGTTTTACTAGGATATTATACTTATCTACATATAGTCTAACATCAGCAGAAAGTTTATCAGGACCAGCTGTTAAATCTTCTATTCTAGTAAGAATAACTGTATCACTAGGTCCGGAATTGTCAACTATCCACTCTCTTATAAGGCTTCCTACTGGAATATGTATAGTTTGTTTATTCCCGTCTAGTAATTTGAATACTATTACTATTTCCTCATTTGGTGAATCATAATAAGCATCCTCTACAATAGAAGATATACCTAATACGTGTTGAGCTACTACAGAGTCATTAATTTTTAAGGTAAGTACTCCATTATTATATTCTGAAGTAACTTTCATATATAATCCATCTGCTTGCTTTTTAAGTCCATTACCATCTATAGATGATAATTCTAAATAGGCATTTATGAAAGTTCTTTCTAGCTCTTTACGTATATCTAATTTTACTACATCTTGATTTTCTGTTTCTAAAGCTTTATCTATGGATATATCCTTTATTTTAAAATCTAGAGTTTTTAGAGCATTCATTACAGAAGTAGCATCTTTAAGATAATTGGTTTCTTGATCAGGACTAAATTTTCCATCACTATCCAATCCCACTCCTACTTGAGTATCATTTATTTCTTTCTGTATGTTTTTAATAGAATACTCTACATTAGATTTTAATTCTATTACGAAATCTTCTATCTCCCTTAAAGTTAAAAACTTTTTAGAGGGCAGGGGATCTCCATATATTTTATTTAGATATTCTTCAAGTAAGGAAGATAATGTAGTATCATCAGTTATTCCTTTTAAGAATTTCTTTAATTCTACCCATGTATCAATTTCCTCACTTTCTGGGTTTTCAGTATTGAAAAATTCATTTAATTTCTCAGATACTTTAGTTAATGAAGGATAATCTAAAGTATTTAAATACTCAATGACGTCTCGTGAAGTAGTTCCAGCTAGAGCCATTATCTCATCCTTCATTTGGGTTTGACTTTCTTCTATTCCTGAAATTTTTTCTCTTAACTCTAATATTGCATTAGATAAATCTAAGATACTATTTAAATCATTCGGAATATTAGTAGGATCATTAGTTCCCCATATAGCTTCATCGGCATCTTTTCTATCTTGTATTTCTTTTTCCAGTTTTTCAGAAAGTTCTTTTAATTGACTTTCTAAATCCCCTATACCTTTACTTGTTATTAGTTTAGAAAAAGTTAAAGTTCCATCAGCTTCTCCTACTACCCAGTAAAGGCTCTGTACTCCAGAACCATCATCTTCTACGATTTTTAGTAAACCTTTATGAAGTATGGCTTTATTTTCTGGTTGGTTGTAATAATTTCTTAAGGCTTCCTCCGTTTTAAATACGTAATCAGCTTCTAATGGGAAGCTACCTCTCCTTAAAAAACTACCAATTACCTCACTATATTGACTCATTAGATATTATCAAATTTAAAGGTTACTTCTACGTTATTTAAACCAGTTAACGCTTCTCTATAAATATACACTGTATATACTTTCGTTGCTCCAGTGGGATATACTAATGGTAAATCTGCAATTATATCAAATGCATCAATTCCAAATTGTTGAGAAGGGGTTGTCATCTGGTATAAAACTTTATTATCTGATTTTGGAATCATTATGAATGGATGCTTAGGTTCAAGAGGAGAATCAAATTGATACCTATGAACTATTGTGTTTCCATCTAATAAAATTTGAATATTGTTAGTGGGATCTTCAGATATAAGAGATTCTAAAAATTCTAGGTTAATATTAGAACCAGAATACCATTTTGGTAACAATCCTACATATGTAAAATATCCTATCTTAGTAACAGATGTAGATTCTAAACATGTTCCGTTCATATAACATACTTTAAATGTAAATGTAGTGCTTTCCTCAGTCAGAGGCAGACTAGTGTCTGTATACATTCCATTTACAAATTGGTCTGAGGTGTATGTTCCAATTAATATGTCATTTTGATATAATTCTATGCTTACAGTATCAACAACAGCTCCATGAATATACATCTCTACTGGACATCCATTTTCTCCAGCCCAATAAGCAGGAGATTTTACTTCTATTCCTTTTCCATAAAAAATTAAATCAAATATTTCTTGACAAGTAAGATGATTAGGTAGTTGAGTATTGTCTTCTACGAATCCTACAGTCGTTTGAACTGGACCACTAGTTTTCCAACCTTCACATCCCACTGAGCTATCTGGGTTACTTATAAGCTCTTTGAGTTGCCTTAAAGTAACAAGATGAGAATCTTCAGTAGCATCTACACCAGATTGAGGATTAGTAAATGGAACAGTTCCATCTCTTTTTACATAATGCTCATTCTTTACAGATTGTAAAGTTCCATGAGGATCATATGAATGTATATGTTCGTCTAAAACAGAATTAGCAGCGTCTCTAACTAATCCAGAGATTATAGAGTCTAATTGCTGCCTAGAGTACGTTTCAGACTTAGAATATGTTTCAGTCTTCCTATAATATTTAGATAATCTATCGTTCAGAGTAGATATAAAGCCGTGAGGATCTATATCATATAAATGCTCTTGAATAAGATTATCTACATATCTCTTAGTTGTTAAATGACCATCAGATTTAGGATCAATTCCTAATTGAGGTCTTTTAAATGGAGTCGTTCCATCCATCTTAACAAAAGGCTCTAATCTAGAATTAATTTCCTCTCTATTATAAAGCTCTTTTTTAAGATATACTTGAGAAGCTTTTACATATGCAGTTAAAGCCTCTTCTACTAAGTACATTATATTATGTGGATCAGAAGCTTCCAAATGAGATCGCAGAAGACTCTCAACGAATCTCTTTGTAGTTAGATGATATTCGGTAACTGGGTCTACACCAGATTGCGGTGCAGTGAATGGAGTGCTGCCATCATCTTTCACAGTTCCTTTTAATTTATCATCTACTTGAGGAAGTATAGAGTGAGGATCATCAGCATTTAAGTGTTGTTGTACTACTTCCTGAATTATTTTTTTAGCAGCAATATCAGATTCTGTTTTATTATAAACATCCTCTAAGGACGGCACTCCTAAATTAGTTCTTGCAAGCTCTTTTTCTACCTCACTTTCAAATTCTCCTAAGTAATTATCTTTTTCTAAATAGTTAGTTGGCTCAGCCGTTGTTATAGGTTGAGCGCATTCTCCACCAGCACCTGGAGTTAGGATGTCTTTATCTGCCATTTATTATTTAAATAAAATTGTATGGTAAAAATAAGTCTTCTTTTATCTAACAGGTTATCTGAGCTTAATCCAACCAAGCTGATTTCTTCTAATATAAATTGATAGTCAGGTTTATGCCCTTTTTCTGTAAGACATAAAAGCTTTTGGAACTCACAAATTATCTTTCTTTTCAATTTATTGACTGCATCCACATCCATGTGATGGCATCCGTCTAAATTCAGATTTACATAGTCCATTACAACCTCCTATTTGTTCAATAATTCTTTCTGCTTCAGCTAGTTGCTCAAATTGCACCATGTACTTAATTACATTAATAGCCATCCAAACATAATCCCTTCTAAATATTAAATCAGGGTCTATAGTGTTCTTGTCCCAACAAGGAGAAAAGGCCCTCTCATTTAATATTTGCTGACACAAAGATAGGTAACATTTATTAAGAAAACAAATGGATACATAGTTTTCACATGTTCTAGATATTGTAGTTTCTTCTGTGTTTCTTTCGACTACTTCTATTATAGTGGCCTCTGTGCTTTCTCCATTTATATACTTGAATAAATTAATACCATCTGAGTAATACACCACTTCATACAAAGGAAGAGATGATCCAGTTTCTTTAGCTTTTTCTCTGTCAAACCAATCCTTGCTGGGTAATACTATATGCAAAACAGTAAACCACCCATCAAACTTAACAGGTAGTGTTACTTGTTTTGATTCTGTATTATGTAAAGAATACACTGGAATTTGTAACTCATATCCTTCACTTTTATTGTGTTGCAGTAAATCTATTGATACAGTATCAGAATACTTGAATCTCCCTTTTACTGTAACAGTAGAATCTTCTGCTAAATAACCTTTATTACCAATTTCTGTTTGGTCTTGTACAGTCACTTTGCAAGAAGCTTCGGTGCAAACATTTATTTTTAATTCCATATTTTAGTATTTTACTTTATTATTATGCATGTTCCCATCATACATTTGAGCTACTTCTAGCTCAACCCTTTTGCTATCATTCTCTATAGTACCTTCTTTATACTTTTTATCAGCTTTAGCTTTATACCAATTTACTCCAGACTCAGATTCTAATTTAGCTTTTTCTAATTGTAGTTTAGCTTCATTTAAAGATTCTATTTTACTTTGAGCTTGCTGTAATTGATTTTGAGCCTGTTGTAATTCTTGAGTTAATTGTTCCACCTGTTGCTGTAGCTGAGCAGTAATATTATTTTCTTCTCTCTGCTTCTTAAGAGATTCAGAAACATTAGTCTTTAATTCAGTTAGGCTTCTAGAAGTAATAGCTTCTACTATTATTGATGGATCTACATTACCAGCTTTTATAAATTCAGGAATTAGTTGTTTAATTAATTCCATGTCTTGTATTACATTAGTACTAGAAGCTATATGTATATCAAAATCGGTAACTGTAAAATATTCAGGCAAAGCAGTAAATACCTTAACACCTTTATCCCCTAATATTAAAGCTCCTGTTATTCCTTTTTTGTATACTATCTTAGCTGTATTTAAACAGTCTATTAATAACTCATTGGTTAATAGATCCATTTGTTGATAATATTGTTTAGTAACAGTAAATGAGTTTTTGATCCCTACTTTAACGTTACTAACAGCATCGTGTTGCTCTATTCCGTTTAATCTTTCACGGAATACCCCAGTAATAGATGAGCAGGTATTTTCTGTTCTTTCTATAGCTAACTCTATAGCTTGTATAGTTGGGGCTTTAATAGTATCATCAAATCCTGCGAAGGAGGTATTGTTATTAAATGCCCTTCCTTCTTGTGAGGTGTCTATTAAAGCTACTCCTCCCTTCTTATATCCCAGCCATTTTTGCAATCTTTCGGGAACATCTGCCCCAAGAACAGTCGGTAGCATAGATAAATCTAGCCAGTCTCCAGAAGTACCACTATTAGCAATTAGAGAATCCCTATAGAAGTGGAGAACATCATACTTATCTTGTAGATTAGCACAAGCTAGTACTAAAGAATAGGCTTCAGCACTTCTAGTAGAATAATATATACCACTAGTAGATAAAGTACAAAATGAAGGGTTATCTTTAGTTCTCACAACATTTTGAGATATATCCGAATGTATGAAAATACTTTCTCCTATCCTAACTCCTTCATATCTATCCATTACGAACTTACCATCTTCTTTTCTAGTTTCAGTCCATTCTACTTCATATACTGGAATAAGTTTATAATTAGTTACTCTGTATTCATCAGCTGGGAAACCAGGAACTATTTCTTGTCCTGCATCTATTCCATCTGTAGCTGGATATCCAGTAGCTTGGTTAGTAAATGTTCTTACATAATATGTAGAATTATCATATATCCCTTCATATAAATCTTCTAATTCTTTTATAGTATCTTTATCCATTATTTCTCCATACTTATTAAGTATTTGAGTCTTAGACAGCCATTTTCTTACTACAGCTCTATAGCTATTTTTAATGTATATAGATTCAGGGTTTTTATCTATAAATACATTTAACGGATTAAGAACTTCTATATCTATATTATTTCCTTCTGGAGAAGGTTTTACTCTATAGTAAGCATATCCAGTTATAAGTAGATCCTTAAATAAAGTTTTTAGCTTTTCCGTTAAGTCTGTATTTCTGGATTGCATTATATATTCTAAAACATTTTGTGCAGCTATCTCATACTCTGATATATAATTTTTATCTATATCAGATATTATCTTTTTTAGTTGAGATTCCACTGCTTTATCTGTTATATTCTTTCCATCTACAAAAGCTAGTATAGAATTATTAAGGTGAGCCTTTAAATAATTAAATACTTCTTTTACTATTTTAAGATGTTTATCCCTAGCTATATTAGTTAGTGTACCAGTATCTTTGCAAGTAACTTTTGGAAGAATAGGAGTTTCTAAATATTCTCCAATTAAGGCATCTATATGTTTCCTTATCAAAGGTATAAACTCTATAGAAGTAGGATTACCTAATCCAAAATTCTCTTCCAAAGCTCTAAATTGCTCAGCATCCCTTACACCATTGTAATAGTTATAAGCTTTTTGTAATTTATACTTAGGATAAACTAATTCAGTAATTGCCTTATTTATACAGGCAATCATTTCATCCTCAGTTTTCTTTTTCATTTTTTACAATCACATGATGTATCCATATTACACTCTTCCGGAATAATCTGATATCCAGTATAAAAAGAAGTGTAATGTAGATGTCTACTTCTTAGCTCTTTCTCTATATATTTAAGAAACTGATCTACATTTCCTTCCATTTGAATAGTAAGAGGTCTTTCTATATTATTCAATCCAAGAGTAAGCTTGTATCCAATTATATTTTTATTACAATCTACTAAATTCTCTACTTTTATTTTGCCTACATACTTAGCACAATATGCCTTTTCAATTGTATCTAGGACGGCTGCTTCTATCTCTTGATGGGTCATATTCGTTTCTTATATTTGTCTGAGTAATTTGGTCCTTATCTGGAATTACTCCAAATTTCTTATATCCTCTTTCATCTGTATACCATCCAACATTTCTCCACTTTTTATTTACAACTTCATCAGCTCTTGGCAATACTCCTATTAACTCTTCATCTGCTAGCATACACATTCCAAAGGCTGCTACAGCATCGAATTTTCTTTTATTCTCGTAGGAATATTCTAGTAATTCATTTATTAAATCTATAAACCATATATGTTCGCACCAATCCTCTACAAATGAAGCTATTAATTCTAATTGATGTTGAATAGTTTTTTCATTAGCTGGAACTCCATATTGTTTACTAACGGAGTTAGGATCATCTAAAGTGGCCCTTGTTCTTCTCATTAACCACTTATGTTCTATATTTTTGTCTACAAGAAAGTTCTTAAAGCCTATCTTTGAAAACTCAAGAACTGCTTTGCAATTGTAGTATTCTAATAGTTTTAGTGCAATTCTATATGCTTCTCTCACGTCCTGTGGTCTATCTTTATAATAAGCCACTGGCATGGGAGGATTTACTCCTTGCATTCTTTTAAGAATTATTATACAGAAATCAGAAGGATCTTTAGTAGCGTCGGAGGTCTCTTTTTGCCCTAAGTCTATACCGTCTATACCAGCCACATATAAATTTCTAAATATAGAATTATCTTCTCCCTTAATCGGATGTTCCAATATTTGTAATTTACTATTATTACTTGGTATAAATTTAAATCCTTCTATATTTTCTTGAGCATGTTCGTTATTTTTAAATTTATACTCTAAATACCCATTTACTGGTTTGGGGCCTCTTTTATGTAACTCTATAGCAGCTTTTTGATTAGCTAATAATTCTCTATTAAATAGATTATCACCTTCTAATGCTAAAGCATCTTCTGGAGTAAAACAATACTCTGCACAGAACATTATATACTCTTTAGCATTTTCTGCGAGAGCATTTTTCTTTTCATTATAGTATGCCTTAGCTTTCTCAGTTAGAGTTACTCCTCTATCATCAATATATCCATCTCCTGCTACAAAAGTAAAAGCTGGAATAAAATACCCAGTTTCTACAGGATCACCAGTTTTAGAGTATCTATGTTTATGGGGTAATACATTATATCCCTTGGGATTATAAAACATTTTTGATAATCCAGCTAAAGCTGGACCACTATCTCCTCCAGTACCCCATACAAATCTTGTACCAAACTTATTACCTAATATTTCTACAAGAGCATTAGCCTGTATATAAGTTTTTAATAAAGCAGGATTAGAACCAGCTTCTTCAAAGAATAATCGGTCCACACGCTCACCTCTAAGTTTATTTGGGTTATCTACTACAATACCTAGTATATCAGATTTCCATCCATACTCTTCACGCTGTTTATTTAACTTAGAGGCTTTTTTGTGCATATCATTATTATATCTTTGCCGTACGTGACGCATTCCATCTTCTGTTTCCACATTCAAGAATTCTAACTGTTCCCAACATTTCTTTAATAGTGGTTTTAACTTACCTTCAGCATACGCAGAATATATAATGTGCATGTCCCTTTTTACTGTATACAGTCTAACTCCTAATGATGCGGCTATTTCACTAAATCCTACTCCACGAGCTTTTAAAGCACATACATCTTTTTTTAGATGTTCGCATAAGTCTATATAATGAAAATACTCATATTGTTTAGAAAAAAATCTTGGAAAACTTACTTCACGACCACTACCAGCGACTTTTACGTCTGTTACATTCATTAACCTATAAAAGTTCAAAAAGAAGTAGTTATCTCCTGTTATTCTATATCCATTTACTTCATATCCCTCTATACACCTCCTATATTGCTCAGACCAAAAATCTCTATGAGATTTAGTTCCAGGTTTATATTGGGTATAATGACCAGAAGAAACTTTCAAATCTCTAACTTCAGTAAACCAATCAGGATTGAAATCTAATCCTTGTGTTTCATTTACTGGCCTATATTTAGTAAGTTCATAAGATAAATCAGAATCGAAGTATGATATTTCTTGGTCTATTGGAACATCCCAATTTATTTTGGAAGACATAATAGGACTATTCTGTTTTCTAGCCTCCTCAACACTTTCTTTAGTTACCAAGCTAAATCCTTCTAAAGCCTCATCATTTACTTGGATATTGTATCCTAATCCTACCTTAGTAAGGTTTATATTATCAGGTAAAGCTTCATTAATAGCTTCAGTTACTTTTCCTTCTATTAACTTAGAACCTTTCTTTCTGCCTCTAGCCATAATTAATCGTCAAAAGTTCCACTTCTAACATCTCCTAAAACATCATCTTCTCCTCCAGATTGTTCTTTTTTAACTTGTAATTCTAATGCTTTGAGATTTTCATTTACCTCAGATAAACCTTTTACTTCAAGCATAATATCCTTTACTTTAAATATAGGTTTACCGGTCACTGGATCTCTTTCCTGTGGATCAATACTGTTGAAGTAATCTATAAATTTTATAACTGTATTTTGAGCAGCTTGAAACATTTTTACTGTTATGGATGATTCTTGCAACTCTCTATATTTTCTACATGCTGCTCTGAAGATAGGATCATCAAACTCTTCTTGAGTTAAACCTGCATCTACCATTACATCTTTATGTCTGGCTTGTTCTGGATAATCAGAATATGGAGATTTCCAATCTAGCATAAGCCATATATAAGTAAATTCTCTAAATGCTCTAGTTTTTTTAACTCCAGTTGGATCCTCTTTAGTTTTATTTCTCTCTAACCCAAATAAAAGAGCAAATTCCTTAATTAGCAATATTTCTGCCTCATTAATTTCTACTCTGTTTAATTGATGATTAAACGTAAACACATTCATATTAGTCCATTAATTTATTTATATTTACTTATTTAAAATAAGTATTTCTAAAATTTTCTGTAAGAGTTCCTCCGTTTTCGTGCTTTCTATATCTTATAGCTTTCTTATTCTTTTCCATTAATGTTTTCTTTCCTGAATTTGAAGGTCTACTTATTCTGTCCTCGTCATGAGCAGCTTCTGAACTTCTGTTTAATTCCTGTAGCCTTCTATGCTGGGGGCTTCCTTGTTTTATTTTACCAGATTGATAATCTTTTACCAATTTTTCATGTTCTTTTGAATCATACGCTTTGCCTCCATTTTGCATTTTCGAGCCTCCGCACATTGATTTGGTTTTCCCTCCACATTCCATTTTTTTCTTTTTCATCTTGCTGCCACATTTATCTTTAGCTATCTCTGACTTAATATCATTAATAGTTTTCCCATTTTTATGAGCAGCCACTGGAATAGCCCCTTGTATTTTTTTACATCTCATGCAAGGTTTACCTCCTGCTCTAAATACTTCTACTTCATATCCTTCTGGACACCTGTTGTTAAGCTTTTTAATATAATTAAGTTTAGTGCCTAACCTAGCCATTAATGTACTATTTTCCATTTGTTGATTATAAATTTTATCGAATGATGTTGTTAGTTGATTAAGCTCATCTGTTGACAATGCTTGAATCTTCTTATTTAGTTCGTCCCCATCTTTGCATCTTAATATCTTAGCAGCATACAGGACGAACGCTCTCTGCTTAGAATCCAATTCCTTCATATACGAAAAGGAAGACACTTTTGATGCCTTCCTATATATTTAATTATTACTATTTTCTGCTGATTCAACTATAAGAAGGTCTTTAGTATTAAAAACTGCTTCTTGTAATTCCATGTTGCTATTGAACCATCTGCACTTGATTCCTCTAAAATAATTACTTTTAGGATCCCTCAAGTAAGAAGATACCTTGCAAACTACTACCATTTTTGGTCTATTAGGTATATTTTGTTTCAGAATAACTGTATCACCCGGCTTAAAAAATATTTTTTCTTCCATTTTCATTAATTTAATTTTTTATTCTTATATTCGTCAAAACGGTCAGTTAATCCCTTATTAATTACTACTAGTACATTGTTTTGTCCAGTAATCCAAAAACCCTGTCTTAAAAATGGAACAGGTAATATCATTCCCGCTCTTAACATTATGTCATCTCCAGGTTTAATATTTACCACTTCTGGCCCAACTTCTATTACATGTCCTATTTCTACAGCTTTTGGTTGTTTTTCTAACTGTCCTGTTTCTTTAGTTAATTCTCTTCCATCAAAAGAAGGTAAAATTAATCCAGAGTCTGTTTGAATTATTTGTTCGTAGGGATTTTCTGTATATAATTTAAATAATATATATGGGCCTACTGGCATAATTTCTAGATCCTCTGCTTTCTTTTTGTTCTCATTGGACTTGGCTATTTGAGCATCAATATTTTTTCTATAAGCATCTTCAGCCTTTTTATTAGCTTCATTAAACGCCCTAACTGCTTCTTTTTTAGTCATTTCAGATATAGTTTCAGCTCCTGACATAGCTACTGAGTTTCCTCCCATTACATAATTCATTTGTCCATTATTCATAATTTTATTACCATTTATTTAATACACAATGCTCTTCTTTTACTGTTGTTTTTGCTTTTAATATACATCCGCATTGCGTACAGATTTTACCTAATTTTAATATCTCCTTAGCATACTCACATCTATTACATATATCCATTCTAGGATTACTGACTTCCTTGTTTAAGTTAAAAATATTATTTATGTTTCCTATAATAATATTTCTAAATTTCCTTAGTATCTTCATACATCCTTACCATTTGCCTACCGGGCATCTTTCTACTCTAGATTTAACTTTGTATTTTATTACACATCCACATCCAGAAGTATATCCTCCTTTTGGTGTACTACTTACATCTCCCGTTTGAGGATTGTAAAACAAACGTTGATTACATACTCCGTTGTTGTATAGTGGACATTTTCTACAAAGTTTTAGCCTTTCTTCTACTAACTTGTCCATAACTTAAAATTATTAACTACGGCATTATATAGTATTCTGGTCTGTTTTAATGTGTGAAATATAAATAATTTCGTCTCCATTCATATTTTATTATTACTATGCTTGCCGTAGTTAAAATTCTATTCTTTTTCTTTGTTCTTCTGCTAACTCCCTTTTCCTTACTGTTTTGTAATAAGCTAACATCCTTTCTACATCAGATTTTAGATAATCAAGTTGATATGTAGTGACGTTTCCATTGTGATCATAGTGAACCAGTATTAAACCCTTTACATTATATTCTGGATTTATTTTTTGGAGCATCCAAGCATATGTACTTAATTGTAGAGTATAATGAATATAATTGCAATCCATAAGATTATTTAATGGATACTGCATCATAGCGTTTCTTTTAGTAGAAGTATCAAATCCGGATTTCATTTTTATTTCTTTGTTAGTCTTATAGTCTACAATATAAATGTCATTACCGTCTTTAATAAGAAGGTCTATTTGACCAGCTATTTTTAGTACCCCATCATCAGATTCTCTATAAACTAAATATTCTGGAAGAATACCTCTGTCTATAGACTTAACAAGTTCATTCTTATCTGGATTAACATAACAATTAAAGTTATCGAAGTCCTTGTTTAATTTAGGAACTATTTTTTCCTTGAATTTTCCACCTTTACTATAGGCTTCTAATTGTGCGTGAATAGCTGTTCCTCGTTCACAAGACTCTTTGTTAGTTTGTTCCCATTCATCAAGAATATCTTGTTGTACACTAAGAAAGTCCTTTTCAGAAATGTCATATACACTTAAGACTCCTATATCAAATTTATGAGTCTTTAATAGTTTAGTTTTTTCTAAAGCGAATCTTTCTTTTCCTAATATCCTTTCTAAGGCTTTATATTTGGACCAAAAATCCTTATCAAACTTAGCCTCAAACCTACCTATTAAGGTAGTCACTGAGATATACTTTTCATTAGTACTCTCTTTCCAGTACACATGTTCTAAATCATTGTACAAACATTCACCATTTCTTTTATCAACCTTCATATTATTTCATATTTTCTTGTTTCTTCATGTAGTCAAGTATGTCATATAATTCAGTCATACAAGGTTCTATAGTTTTCATATAATAACCTAATTCATACTTCTTAGTATTTTTGTATAACATTACTAACATACCAGCGGTGTTAGTCCTGCTTTGAATAGGATAAAAAGCCGCACTAGATGCATCACATTCTTTTAGCTTAAAATATAACTTAGGATATTCCTCCTTCATATTTTCTACACTATCAACTCGTAAATATTTGAGTTTGTGGATTCTATCTAGCTCATTGCCGTAATTGATAACACTTAATTCATGCCAATTACTTATATATGGCTTAGTTATGTCCCATCTTCCTTCCTCCGTAAGTCCAGTAATATACAAGTAAGAGAATCCCTGTGAGCTTGTTTGGGAATTATGATAACTTAAAAGCATAACATTACAGGCATCCGGATCACTCATTAAGATATGATATACATGTCCGTTTATAGCAGGTGTCATCTCTTTAGAGTAATTCTCCGCTTTTGTTTTTAGCTCAAGAGTAGTTTTAACTGTATCTTCTACTATTCTATTGCCTAAATCTTCATAAGCCATTATTGATATGACGAAAAACATCACTACAATAATGAGATTTTTAGTATTCGAGCTTAATTGAGATACGAGCGAATACAGTTTTGTAAAAAGATCTAATACCATCTAATTATTTTGTTTTTGGGTTAATATATAGTTAGTTTAACAATTCACTACTTCTATAGTTCCTCCATTTTCCAGTTATCTAAGATTCATTTGTTTATGTGCAAATTTACGACTAATTTCGTAGCATAAAAAGTAAAACCTTAAAATACTTAATAACGATGTATAACGAAAAGTCTTATGAACGTATTGCGGCTGCTCTGAAGGACCGCATTAGTAAATTATCTTCGGAAGAGATTATGTACCTTAAAAAGGGTGGCCCGGTGAAAAGATTGCTAGAAAAGGGAGGAAAAAATAAGATACATATTAAAAAAGAGAATAGAGGCAAATTTACTGATTATTGTGGAGGTAAAGTAACTTCTGAGTGTATTTCTAAAGGAAAGAACAGTCCTAACCCAGCAATCAGAAAAAGAGCCACATTCGCAGCCAATGCTAGAAAATGGAACCATTAAAACCAATAGAATTTCCTAATAGGAAAGAAGTTGATATAAATTTAATACCTTATAGGAGTCTCGATGCTGCTCTTGGAAAAAAAGGAGTTAATATAAATAATTTAGTTAGAATCTTTTCTCATATAAAATTATTGCATAAAAACAATCCTACTGTTAGTACTTCGTTTAAAAATAACGTGTCTTATTTAGGAAATGGAGTAGAAGAAAGTAGGTTGGATCACACTATAACAAAAAAAGGAGGAGGAAATGGAATTTACCAAATAGATAATACAGAAGAGAATAAATATAGATGGAATGACTATAGTGATTTTATTCAAAAAAATGGAAATACTCCGGAATCTCAAACCGATTTTATAATAGGAGAGGCTAACGATGAAATATTGCATCTGACAAAACCAGATAAGAATGGAAAACAAACTGTAACTATTACAAACTGGACTCCTTGGGCAAATAAAAATGGAGAACCTTTAAGAGGTCAAATAGCTAAAAATGTATTCATGGATCCAAATTCCTCTATAACTGATAAAACTAAGGCATTAGGAGAACATATATTGAGGCCTAAAAGTAATGTGTCATTAGATAAAAGAGCAGAATATTCCAACGTGATTGCATTTTTATTTAGAGATCATAAATATAAATTTGGAGGAAGATTTACTCCAAAAAAATCCAAGTTAGTTAAGAATGCTGAGGAGCAAAACTCTAAAAGGGATATGAGAAAAAAGTTTATCAAAAGTGATAGACCTACATATACTAATAATAGAGTAAAAAAGAATCAGAGTGGGGGAGTATTATCCATTGATCCTAGTATATTTGTATCTTGGAATAATATTTCTACTTCCAATATAAAATTGCCAGAAGTAGACTATACTCCTAAATCCAATTTGGATAGGTTCCTTGAAAGAACAGAAAATTCGACATCTATCAACTTACTTGGTAATCCCAAAGAACAGGAAGAAAAACAAGATCAAAAAGAAATTCCTGTAAGTAAAGAAGAGCCTATTGTTAAAAAAACTCCTCTGGCTAACCCAAGTAAAGGTAATGATGCATTTAATAAGATATATGATGAATTAATATTTGAAATGCCCGATGCTGCTGAATATCGAGATTTCTTAACTACAGTAGCTAAGTATGAAAGTGGGTTTGATAGTAAGGCAAAAAATAAATATGCCCCAGCATGGGGATATTTTCAATTTATGCAAGATGATAATAAGTATAATAATATTAAGTCTTATGCAGGAGTAGATACTCAAACATTCCTAAACAATCCAAAATTACAGATACGTGCAGCTATTAATTTAGCTAAAGCTATGGAAAAAGGTTTCACTAAAGAAGATATAGAGGCGGCTAAATCGAAAGGCATAAGCAGATGGGGTATGTTAGGTGGAGCTTGGTTAGGAGGAAATGGAGGGTTGAGAAAATATTTATTACAAAACATAAACTCTTCCGATAAGCATTGGAATCCAGAAGGAAAAGGAATAGATATGGAAAATCAAATTAGAAGGTACAATTTCTAAAATGGATTTTAAAACTTTTATATGGGATACTGTTTCTGAAGGCAAAAATCCTTCTAGTAAAAGAGTGGCTGGATGTTTAGGGTGGATATTATGTTTAATATCTGCTGCTGTGGCATTATTTCATGCTATACCTAGTCCTGATATAGTTGAAATGTTATTTTGGTCTAGCTGTGCATTACTAGGAATTGATTCAGTAACATCTGCATTTAGAAATAGGAATCCTTTTAAACAAACAAATTCTAATGAATCCAAAAAAGATTAAATACGGAACTAGAGAATATAAAGAAGCCTACGAAAATAATCAAGTAGTTAATTCTTATAATGGAGATACTTATGAAGTATCCCTTCCAGAAGTTCTTATAACTCCAAGAAATAATTTAGATCTAGGACAGGTAGTTAGAAATGGAACTAGTAAAGTAGCTAGGCCAATTATAAGAGTTGCTGAAACAGCTTTAGATTTCTCTCCATTATCTCCAGCATTAGCTATGGGAAGAATTGGAGCTGCTGCTTCTAATTATAAGAAAACTGGAAATAAAGCTCTGTTAAAGAAAGCTATGAGTTCCGCAGCATTTGAGGCATTACCGTATATTAATATAAAAGCACTAAAACTTCCTCTATCTGAGGCTGATGATATAGTTAAAACTATAACTAAAGAGAAGTTTGGGATTGATAAAATATCTTTATCTACTCCTAAGAAAGGAGTAATAGCCGATATAGAATTGAGTCCAGCAGAGGAATTTGGAAGAAAATGGATGAGGCCAGAATATATTAATGTAGCTAAAACTGAACAAGGAAAGGACTATCTAATGTATTGTACGATGAAGGTATAAAACATTCCAAATCTAAAGGATATGATGGAGTTCTAAGTGGAGAAGTTCTATTACAGCCAGAAAAGACTGTAAAAACTCAAAGGAGGTTTAATGGTCCTCAAATGAAAAATTATATAGATGAGTATAACTATCCTATAAAAGGAATGGAGTCTCCAAAAGATCCTAATTTATCAAAAAGAATAATAGAAGCGTATAATAAAGCTAATGAATACAGAACTACAGTTGGTAGAGAGTTACTAAATATGACACAATCTTTATTTAGAAATTATAAACCAGTATTAGCAACACAATAAAAAAGCCTGGCACTATTTGTAGGTGTCAGGCTTTTTCTTTTTATATATTAAATGTTTTCTTGTATGCACTTAAAGTATCATCTACAAACATAGCTGCATATAATAATTTTTCGGCTTTTGATTTATCTTCTTTATAAATTTCTGTAAATTTTTCTACAGTAAGTATAGACTTATCTATTTTTTCTATTCTGAATTTACAAGTAAGAGGAATATCAGACTTTTTCTGATTCCCAATAAAATTGGATATATCACACAATTCTAAGAATGTACATACTTTTTCTACTGGAGTCTCTAGTATGCCTTCATCTAGCAAATTTTCAAAATAGAATTTGTAATCCTCATATAAAATATCATATTCATTTACAAAATCTAATAATTCAGAAACTCTCATAGAAGAAACTTTATTTAAGATTTCTAGTTTTTTCATGGTAAATTAGTTACTCTTACATCAATAGGTTCGTCAAGTGAAACTTGTGGCTTATTAGTAACACTTACATCTACATTGTTAGTTACAGTTGTTTCTACATTATTATCTACATTTATATGTCCGTCATCTACATGTACGTTGTAGTTTTCATAATCATCAGCTGTACCTACATTCGTAATAGTTACATCTTTCTCTATTACTTGTATAGAAGTAATGACTTTACTAATTAAGTAATCTTCGTTAATATTAAGTTTCTTCCAGATGGCATCAATATTTAATTCCTCTGGAGTTAATAAAAGAATCTGTGAGTTTTTCTCTCTCTCATTAGTAAGTTTACAAGTTTTCATATTTTCTAACTCATAAACTACTAGGCACAATAAAGAATGTACCTCCTTGTTAATTGTAGTACTTATGTTACTTGTGTACCTTTCTGCTGCCATATTTATTTTTGGTTTTAATTATCTGCAAATATAGTAAATATTTTCCATATTTCCAAATGTTCAATAGATGATTTATAATCCCCCCCCCACCTACTCTCAAAAAATGAAATAATATATGTTGGGGTAGGGGGAGTACACTACCCTTTAAGGCCCCCACCAGGAAGCGAGAGAAAAACAAAAATTCTCACAAATTCAACTAATAGATTTACAAACAACAAAAAGATTTATTTTTATGGAAATTTTGAAAATTATCAAAGCAGAAGGTTTAAACGCAAATCCGAGTGAAGAAACGTTAAACAAAGCAAATCGCCCTATTTCAAACGTCGGTGCGGGCTTGTATCGTAATGGTTTTACCGTTATTCCGTCGGCAAAGGTTTACGGAAAAACTTACAACATTAACGGGAGTACGCGAGAGGGCGCAGTTTTTGTATCTTTCTTGTATGACGAAAACGGAAAATTTGTTAAAGAGGGCACAGTTTCAACAAATGCAATTTTGCGCCAATTGTACCCAAATACAAATGATGCAACCGCACCGGAATATCAAATTACCGGTATTGACAAACACGGAAATACGGCGGTTGAGGCGGTGAAAAAATTGGTTGAAAATGGTCTGTGTATTAAAGTTGGACAAATTAAACCAATGTGCGCACCCGATTATATTGCAGCAGCTAATAAAATGGATTTTAGCAACATGACAAAAAAAGATTATCCTTTCTTTGATATTGTTGCTATTCCTGAAACAATTAAAACCGATTTAGCAAAAAACTAAATTAGTTCGTTTGGCGGTATCGTATAACCGCCAATAAACAAAGTATAAACTATTAAAAAATATAAAGATATGAAAACGACTAAAAAGAATACAGAAAAGAAAACAAGTGTTAAACCTATGTTAAATAAACCGCACAAAGTAAATGCTTATGGTATGGTATTGTTAGAAGGTGAAGGAAAGAGGGATTAATCCCTCTTTCAATCTTTTTTATGTAGCACTAAATAAAAACTATGAACTCAAAGCCAAAACTTGAAACAGTGTTTGGAAAAATCCAAAATAATGTACTCTATCATAATGGTAAGCAGGAGATACTGCAATATAACCAGTTTAATAGAGATATTCCCTATACATACATTCAAATCTTGAGACGAGATAATAGAATCTATGTAGTGGATTTTTTCTGATATAATAAAATGAGTTAAGATGAAGATTAGATACTCACATAGAAGTTTGAGAGCAGAATGAAATGTGAGGTATATGATCTTCATGGTCAAGGTAAGAGTGAGCGGGATGTCAGTGATTCTCCCTCCCGATTCCTATTAAAATCCTGACCATACTCATTTTCTCGAAAATAGAATATATTTAGCTATTTGAATCCAAAATACATAATTAAAAACCACATCTTTTTAGGTAGCTATATAACGTTTTCATATCTTTAAGACCTCATTAATACTAGTAAAAATGAGGCAATAATCCTTGAAGTGGTGAATCTTGGATACTATTATATAAGGCAATCACCAGCTAAAATCTTCCTAATTGGGAGTAAAAAACTTGGATGAATGAAGTACAAATTCGTCTATCAAGTTCTAAGTCCTATTCCCATCTGTAGGGAAAGGTTTATATGAACTTTTAGGGACTAGCTCAATGGTAGAGCGTCACACTGATAAGGTGAGATCCACTGTTCCTAACATTTTTTAAAGTTTGCATTTTGTTAAATCCTCTCGTTTGTGAAAATATAGAGGATTATTTAATTGAATTTTATTAACTCATAAAATATAATAATCATGGCAACAATTTTAGAAGTAAAAGGAAATGACATCAATATAGAAGTAGAAAAATTATCTATGTCTCTAACCAAGTTGGGATGTAGAGGAACATTCAATAAACGCTTCTTGATTTCATTTTTTAAACAACAAAATTTAGAGAATGCTGAGTTCATTCCAAAAGCAATGACAATCTTTGGGGTTTTAAGAATAACAAATAGCACAGATTGTGTATTTAATCTTAATAACTGGAATATATCATCTGCAAAAGGAATCATATGCGCAGCATCTTGTGAGAAACAAAAATCAATTAAAGCTTGCATAGATTTCTTGAAAGAGAATGGTTATGTAGTTAGAACAAAGTAAAATCTAATTGTCAATTTGACAATTACGGCATTCACCTGTTTCTTATTCATTTTACTAAATATAATTGTAATCTAAAATACTATAGGGATTACTCCTTGGGAGGATAATTACATGATAGAGGAGGTAGTAGAATAAGTCTCAGGTGCAAATCATATAAGAGAAATGAAAGAAAAATTACTAAAAGAAATTGAAAGAGCTTATCATAGCACTACAAATAGTGCTAAAAAGATTACTCTGGCAAACTACTATAATACAGTTAAAAATGAAGAATCAATTGATTATGGATGGTACTATAATCAGTTGAAGGAATTTGGATTTAATATCATATAATTATGGATACATTAAAATTTAGACTTAATACTGTTGAGAGAAGTATTATTCTCGAAAATATCCAAATGACTCAAGACCGTTTTTCTTACAATAATATAGCTTTTGCGAAAGAATCAGAAAATTCTGTAAAAGTTATTTATAAACAGGAAATAGTAGAAGACTCACAGAAAACAAAAGATATTGGTCTTTCTTGGGCATTAAGTACTATGTATCGTGCCCTTGCACAATATAAAGACCATATTTTTACATATCAATGATAACTGTATAAATTTCGTTAGTTAAATTAATAACTGTTAGAAATTATGGAACAATATTTAAATGCAATAGTAAAAAGAACAGTACAGAAATATCTGTTTTCACACATCAAATCTACAAAAGTAGTTTTAGGATTAGCTGGAACTCATCCAGAAGAATACATAAAAATACTTCCAATTAATCAAAGAACAATTTTAGTAGATTTTAATCCAGTCAATCCATTTATTAGAAGAAATTCTATAATAGGAGAATTTGATTTGCTGCTTCAGGAAAGAGCTTTGGTTACATTTGTAGATTGTGATTTCTGTAAATCCTATAAAAGTAATGGTGACGATCTTCTTTACATTTACAATAAAATGAAGAAGAATACAGTTCGCAATAAGTATATAGCTTTTACTTTTTCTCTTAGAAGAACTGGATTGGAAGATACCATCAAATGGTTATCATCTAATATTCCAGAATGCAAAACTACAATACTTCCCAACGCAGTTTCCTATAACTTTGGAGACAGGAGATACTTAAAAATATTAAATCCATATCTTATTCAGTATCGAGATTCTGGAGATAATATGATTTCTGGTCTAATCAAGCTCTAAGAAAATATGACATGTAAAATATACAAAAATATCAGGCTGACTATTAGCCAGCCTGATTTTCCTATGGTAGCTATAGGAGTAGACTCTACTCAGTTTGGCATTGCGTTAATTTGGGTTTCATTCATAATCAGTTGGAAATAATGGATTCTCTAATATTAGGATTATGTATAGCTTCAGTAATCTTATGGGTAACTAGACTTTTTGTTTCATTTGATAACGAAATTGTAGTAGATTTTGGAGATCATATAAACAAAGTAAAACTCATAAAGAAATATGGAGACATAGAAGTATTTTACTTCCAAGACAGAATAGGATATGCTGTTAATGGAAAGTTAAAAGGTGAATTAGTAGATTTGTTAGATGTAACGGAGTACAAAGAATATGAATAAGAAAAGTATAGTAGGTAATTTATATTACCCAAAAGATAATTCCTATATAGGAATTTATGATAGTGAAGGTAATCTATCCGAAGGAGGACAATTAGTTAGTAGAGGAGATAAGCCTATAGGAAACAACCTATTTGGCCCAGTTTACGAAACAGTGTCTCCAGAATGTACTATAGTATCTGAGCCGTTTGTGGAAAAGATTAAATTCTTGGATAACACATATACTCATCCTTTTGTAAAAGTAGAATGCTACGGTCTCACATATAGAGTATTATGGAATCCTACTTGGATGTCTTCTGTATCTTTATCTGATTCTAAGAAAATAAACTTAGAAAATATGTCAAATGATGAGTTAGCAGATCTATCTATTGAAATTAATAAGATTTTAAAATCAAGAGAATGACTCAAAAGGAATTTGATAGCTTGCCAGATGCAACTATGCTTGCAGTGGTAGGTAAAACAATAAATGGAAATTGTAAATTTTTCCTAAAAGGAGAATGGTATACAAAAATTGACAACAAGATTGAGAAATGGAAACAGTAATCTATCATACCGAAGTAGATTGTTCTCAGTTGTTTATTTATGTAAACTACCTATTCATGGATTCTAAAGGAACAGTTCTAAAGCATAAGTCTTTAAAACTAGACTATGATAGAGACTATTCTGAAGAATCTAATCTCAAAGACATTCCTGGAATCATATTAAATGACCTAACCAGGGAAAGTATCAAATGTGACAAACCTCAAATAATTAAATTATGAATGTTATTTCGTTGAGAATAGGTTCTTATGAGCGTTCTCGTAGAATACAGTATTTAAAAGAACAGATAGCTTACTTAGGAGAACTTCCCTGTACTAAATCTGTTATTGAGAGAAAAAATGCTCTGATGGGCGAGTTAGAAACAATACAAGAAGTTGATTCTGAGAGAATTAACGAATTATCCGACTTATAATGTTTGCATTTGTTTATTTTTTGCTTGAGGCAGCTATAAAAGATAATATCTTATATGGCATTCCGCTATACACTAGTATAGAAAGTAATTTGCTCACAGTAAAAACAACTGAAGGCAATACTATTCAATTGGACTTTATGAACGGCAAAATCGAGAAAGTATGGATAAATGGAATATTCATTCCTTTATCTATTGAAGAGAGGCTCAAAATAACTATTCTTGCTATATGAAAAAAGTTATTTTGGGATTGGTGGCGATTATCCTTCTTACTTGGATAACGTCACCTAATGAATCAATAAACGAGAGAAACAAACGATGGCAAGAAGAGATAAAATATTGCGAAGAGGAAAGACTCTATGAAATCATGGACTCTATGGAAATTTATAGAGAATTAGTTGATGATGATATTTATCAATCTTGTAAGAATAAAATATTAACATTTTAAAAAGAAAAATATGAGAACATTTGAAGCAATGATTGGCTTGACTGGATCTAAAGCATTAGAAGCCAGAGTAAAGAACGTAATCCGTAACACATCAGCTACCTCACGTCAGGAGGTAGAATCCTACAAGCAAGAATTTAGGAATCTTCAAAGTAAATTGTTCGAACACACTGATTTGGGTCAAAGAGACAGTAATTCTCTTACAGTAGATATGAAAGATCCTTCTTCATGGGTAAAAGAGTTATACAACATTGTGATTAAAATGAGTGTTGTGGCTAGCAAAATACAAATCTGTGTGAATGTTCATAACAAAATGTTCCCAACCAATATGGTTGAAGGCTTGGATTCCGAAGATCTAGAAATGATCAAAGACATTTCTGGCAAAGAAGAAGTGGCGGACAAAGAAACAGAAGAATAATGTTACAATAGGGAGGTGAAAATCCTCCCATTATAACTATATGTTTAAAATAGGTGACAAAGTTAAAATTGTAGGATATACTCAGGTTCCAAAACACTTATATGATTTATATTGGAATCCTGATATGGAAAAGTACGTAGGAGTGACATCTACTATATCTGAAATTTGTGGCGGAGGAAGGATACAAATTGAAAGGCAATCACTACACATGGAGTGAAGTTTGGATAGCTCCTAATGACAATGTAGAAGAAGAATTATTGTTGTTATGAAAAAGATACTGATCTTATTCTGTTTACTTGTTAGTTTTACAATAAAAGCAGAATCATTTAATTATATGTATTCTGGCAAAGCGAATCAGTCAATAGAATCATATACTAGAGTTAATGTGGATCCTGTAGTGCTAAACTTCATTGAAGAGTTAGAGGCAATACAACTCGTATTTGAAGGGAACAGTATTATGTTCTACGTAGTAAAAATCTACGAAGGAAAAAATGGCACTATTATTAAAACTGTTGCAAGTGATGGAAGACAGGCTGAGTTCAGTATAAACAAATCATCAACAGTTTTCTCATTAGGAGAATTTATTTATGTAATTACTAACTTACCTAAATATAAATGGTAAAATGAATCAAACGTATTTTGTATTAACACCTGATGGCATCTGTAAAAAATTTCTGTCTGGAGCTTTAACTAAGGAAGAAGCTATACAGGACTACATGGATAAGACAGATGGAGAAATTCCAAAAGGCACATTAATGGTAGAAGAAAAGGATATTGATTCTTGGACTTGGAATCCAGTAAAGAAGATATGGGGAGTCAAAAGATCCTTTGCAGGAAACGGACAACAAGGAAGATCCTACAATGTCCCTTCCTCAGCTTTATTACGTATGGGATTCATCAGCAGGAGTAGGAGTAGCTGCTGATATATTTGGAGTGTTATCTTTAATAGAGAAAAAATCTATGTGTGAATTGAAAATCACTAAATTATAATTTTTGTATCCCATAAGTATCAACTACCAAGTAAGAAGATATAGTACATCCGATTTTAAATTTGGAAGGAAAACTTCTTACTTGTTAAGCATTAAGGAAAATAATTTCTGTAAATTACTTGTGAATATAAAAAATTTGTAGTAATTTTGCATCACTAAATTCAAATAGAACTTAATGCCGAGATGGCGGAACTGGTAGACGCATCGGACTTAAAATCCGATAGTCCGGAAGGGCTGTGCGGGTTCGAATCCCGCTCTCGGTACATAAATTTAAATATTATGATTATAGAAGCTGTTTATTGTAGAGATAAGAAAGAATTTGAATATCTTGAGGAAATCAGAGAAACTAAGTTAAAACTTAGAAGATTTGAACACATCGGAGAAAACAGGTTTGAAAAAGGAATAACAGTACTTGTAATTCCGGGATGTGAGCCTAGTTATCTTACAGGTTCTAGAAAATTTGCGGAGGAATGGAGGTGGACAGATCTAAACAGAAGAGTAACAATTGGTTCACTGAATGATTTTGTTTTGGAATTGGGAATCTCTTCTGCAGATTCTGTAAGTTATGATGAAGAATATTTACTTTTAATATAAAATTAGATAAAACAATGTTTGACAAGAAACAAAGCTATCTGTTTGGCAACGAACCAGTAAAGAGTATTGCAGAAATCACTTTGAGTGGCAATGGTGCTGTAAAATTAACTTCTACAGGAGATCCATTTACAGACCAGTTTTCTTTAATTTCTCAGTACAGGCAGTTGCGTCCTTATGCTGATATTGATAAGGATATGCGTACATTATGGAATATCAATCAGCTTGATGCAATGAAATTGGTATTCTATATTCGTTTGGTAACTCGAAAGGTTGAATTATTAGATGGTTCAGAAACCACTTCTGTTCAGCGAGGGCAGGGAATGAAGCATGAAGGGATTATGAGAATGATTTGGGTGGCTATAAATTACCCTGAAGTATTCTATAACAATCTTCCTTTGTTTGTAGCAGCTGGTTGTTGGAAGGATATTTTCCAAATGATGTCCTATGATATTCAATTTCATGGGTGGAAAGGAAAAGTGCTAGATTGGAAAGCATTAGGTGATTTTATTCTAGCTGGTCTGGAAAATCCTAATACTTGCAATTTAGTAAAGAAATATCTTCCTACTATTAAAGCTCGTTCTAAAGCCCGTACTTTGGAAGCACAGGCGGATACGATTATTGGAAAGTATATTGCACATAGATTGTTTGGTAAGGGACAGTTTGAGGCTGACCAGTATCACTCTCTCAACTATAAGCAATATCGTCAATTGAAAGTGTCAGGAACGGCTCATCAATGGCAACAGCAAATCTCAAGGGGAAAGTTGAATATAAACTTTTCTACTGTGCATGGTCGTGCTCTGGCTTTGCTAGTTTCTGGAAATTTCCTAAAGAATAATAACTTAGAAACCGCATACGAAGAATGGATTCTAAAACAACCAGTAGCCAAGTTTACTGGATATGTATATGAGTTATTCAAAGGAATTGAATATAATAGTCCTACTTACAAGAAAATGACTGTAGATAAACAGTTTGGAGGACTTATTGAAACAGCAAAGAAAGGAATGAATACTAAGTCAACTTTCTTAGTTGCGAGAGATACCTCTGGGTCTATGAGTTCAAATGTAAATGGGACTAATGTATCAAGTAACGACGTTGCCAAAGCTATTGCTCTCTACTTCTCTTACTTGTTAGAAGGGCCATTTGCGAGTGGATATGTGGAGTTTGCTAGCAAACCTACATTGAGATTGTGGAATGGTAAAACTCCTACTGAGAAGTATTTCAATGATAGGGCAGAATCTTATGGAAGTACTAACTTCTTAGGAATCGCTGACTTATTTGTCGAAATTTTCAGAAAAGGAACTCCTATTAATCAGTTCCCAAAAGGATTGTTATGTGTAAGCGATGGAGAATTTAACAGAGGGCAGTCATATTATGGATATGGCTATCAAGATTCTACACAAGAATCAAAGACGAACTTTGCCTTATTCAAGAAAAAGTTGCTAGACGCTGGATTCCCTAAAGACTATGTTGATGATTTCAAGATTGTTCTGTGGGATATACCTAACAGTTTCTACAGCAGAGAAATTAGACCTAAATTCGAGGGGTATGCAGATACTCCGGGATTCTTCTATATGGGAGGTTTAGATCCTTCAGGAATTGCTTTTCTTTTAGGACAAGAACCTACTCCAGAAAATCCTGAACCTAGTACACCTAAAACAGCTAGAGAGTTGTTTGAGGCAGCTATGAATCAGGAACTGTTAAATCTGATAACAATTTAGTAATTGGGAGTCTTCGGACTCCCGTAATATAAATTATCATGGACAAAATTTATGACGCTTTAAGAAAGCTTTCTTCTAAATCTAGTAAGGCTCAAAATACTAACTCTGAATACTTTGTAATAGGAATGCTTAGAGTGAGAGTTAGTGATCATACAAGTAATGAAATGGCCTGTCATAGTAATCATTTATATGTTCTTACTCATAACAACCGGAAAAATCTATACACTGTTTGTTGGGGCAGTACAACTTTGCACATATTCAGAAGTCTTACTCTTATTGAAAACAGCAAAGAAATTTAATTCTACTCTAAGTACTTTGCTTAATGTGCCAGAGGAGAATAAAATAGATGATAGAGAAGTGGCATCTTGGAGTGCTAATATAAATAATGATCAATTTCTTATTGATAATGGTTTTGACGTTAGTCGTCTTACTAATAGAGAAAAGAAAAAGGTGAGGACAGCATTTGCTATTTCTGGCGCATCTTTACAAGAGAGAAAGAATGCAATGAAAAAAGAACTTTCTGATATTATAGATGCCCGCTTTAAAGAAACTAAGTCCACTTTGATGAAACTTAAGACTAGTGACAGAATAGATAAGCTAATAGAGAATAATATGAGTAAACAAAGAAAAGTATATTTTGGTTGGCTTATAGAGCAAGCTTCTTCGTTTTCAGATTTACGAAATATAGTAGACAAGGCTAAAGTTTATACAAATAAACAATAGGGTAGTGGTCCAGTCCGGTCTAGGGCGCTTGCTTTGGGAGCAAGAGATCGCGGGTTCGAATCCCGCTTACCCTACAAATTATCTTGATGACGTTTGGGGCACAAACAGCAAATTTTTCATACATCTATCATTACTTTTAATTTAAATTATCGGATTTATGTATTATAGTAGAATATAAATAATAAAAAGTGGAAGAGTGCCCCGTAATTCGGAAGCTAATAAAATTATAAGACACTATAAGGCATAAATCCAAAAACAAGAAGCCTAACAGCAAATTTTATAAATGTTTACCATTAATGAACATAACCACAAAAGGTTTCTGTAAAAATAAGAGTGTTAACAGCAATTAACAATTTAAATTTTATTATTGGGAATAAAATAACTATCTTTGCACTCTGTATTAATGGGTCGATAACGGCAGTGGACTGTAAATCCACCCCGCTTTAACAAATAGTCGTATGGACTTTGCGGTAGGGGAGTTCGAATCTCTCTCGGCCCACAAATCCCTCATTGTCCCTGATAGAAATATCAAACTTTGAGGTGAAGTATATCATTTTGCCATGATAATAAATAAAAGTAGCATTGGTTCGTGAGGATAGATGCTACAACAACGGAGGCGTAGTGAAATTGGCATAATACCACACTGTCACTGTGGAGTTTGGGGTTCGAGTCCCCCGCTTTCGGCTACATAGATAAATTATATGTTTAACTAAATTTTTACAGTTTATGAAGAAAGTAATTAGGAAAATTGGGAAATTCTTAGAGAAAATGGATCCCAGAATGCTTCCTACGGGTATATTACCTATCATAAATAGGTAAGCTACCTTTTCTTCCTCTTGCAGAACTGTCGTTTTCATTTCAATATAAATGGGAGTTGTAGTTTAACGGCTAGAACGTTATACTGTGGATATAAAGGACTAAGTTCGATTCTTAGCTTCTCCCCAACAAGTCAACTACAATTTGGCATAATAATAGGTTGACAATAGTTAGATGATTGCCAAAACATCGTGAACTATCCTAGTAAAGTCGAAACCGCTGAGCCTCATTTCATTATGATACCTTAGCACTTTATTGCGGGAGATAGGAAATTCTCCCAAGTAAAAGAAGACTAGCAGCAATATATATTTAGCCTGGTAAGCCGTGGGTTATAGGTTCGAGTCCTGTAGATGAGTTTACTCATTTTAGCTCAATTGGTAGAGCAACGTATTTAAAGGTCTTCTGTTATTATAAAGAGACATACAGCAAGATTATTTTCTTAATCTTTATAGTTTTAATTAAATTTCAATTAGACAAAGAAATAAGGTTCGAATCCTTATCTAACTTTCTGAAATACCTAGAAGTTAGTAGTTTAGCCTGGATTTAAAACAAATAAAAAAGGTGGTCTCTTGCTTAATCGCTCCTTTAGCTCAGTTGGTTTAGAGTGCTTGACTTACATTCAAGTGGTCGTAAGTTCGAATCTTACAAGGAGCACAAATTGTTATTAATATGAATGTTATAAACAAGATTAAATCTTATATTAAATTCTCATTCAAAAGCCCAATTAAAACAGCCTATAAAGTAGGCTCTATAATTGTGGTTCAGTGGAAAGATGGTTCTTTTCATTTCTATAGTAAGGTGGGACCAACTGAATTTGCAAATGCTATAACTAGAATGAAACTTACAAAATATAAAAATGAAGCTTTAAGTAAAGTATATTCTAAAATACGATCTGGAAAAGTATGGAATGGTTAATATTTCTGTTTAGAGTATTTTTATGGTCTATATTGTTTTCTTTCATAGTAGTAGTGTGCGTTTCAGTTTATAAACTAATTAAATCGTCGGTATAGCACAACGGTTAGTGCTCCAGTCTTCCAAACTGGAGATGTGGGTTCGATTCCCATTACCGACTCTAGGAAAGACACAATGTGGTGTAGAATTGCACATCTAGGGTAACAACTAGAAAGTGGGAGAGTAATGACCTCCCATTGTAGGCTTTCAATTACTGTTTCGACATTTTCAGTCTAAATGCCGTGTCTGGAGCGTCAGTAACCAGCCGTGCTCTACGGTTAGAAGAGTCCGTGTCTCACTGGTAAGAGAGATATCCCTGGGTAGCGGATATAAATTAGCTACCAAACATCGCGGAGTAGAGCAGAGGTAGCTCGTCAGCCTCATAAGCTGAAAGTCGCAGGTTCGAATCCTGCCTCCGCAAGGCTACATAATAGAAACCTCCACGTGGTGTAGCTGGATAATCAACTAATTCTATTAATAATACATGGATTACAGTAAATTTGAAATAGTAGCTAAAGAAAGAGGTTATACAATAACTCCTGATGGAATAGTTTATAATAAACATAATAAATCAGTAGGAACTAGTGGTAAGAGTAAATACAAATATTTTTCATTTAGAATAGAAGGAAAAATCATAAAAGTTTATTTTCATAGATTCCAAGCATATAGCAAATTCGGAGAAAAAATATATAATGATAATATAGTAGTTAGGCATTTAGATGGAAACCTACTAAATAATTCTATTTCAAATATAGACATTGGTACGAGTTCCGATAATATGATGGATATTTCAGAAAAAGTAAGACAAGAAAAATCTTCAAATGCTAATAAAAAATACTCTGATGACACTGTACTTAAAATACAAATGGATAGGCAAAATGGAATGTCTTATAAGGAGTTAATGTATAAATACAATATTTCTAGTAAAGGAACTCTAAATTACATTATTAATAATAGATAGTTAATATGTATGATATTGATCTACAAAAAGATAGAGAGCATGTAAACTCATATTATTACAAATCTAAGAATGAATATGGACAAATAATAACTTTGGAAATCTATGAAATATATAAAAAACCAGGGTTTATGAACGTCACCTTTTACATTGCTACTAAACGAAAGAATGGATTTCAAGAAAACTTAATAGTTGGAAAGGATGGAATGAAGTCATTATCTTGGGCTAAACAATGTTTAATGAACTTTATTAACAATAACATATGGAAGAATTTTTTAAAGGGAAAAGTATTATTGGTATATCCAGCTAACAATAGACTTAGAAGAATATATGAAAGATCCCTAATTCCTATTGGATTTAAAGTAGCAAAAAATAAAGACAAACCATTATATTTGAAATTAATATGAAATATTTGTTATTTATCCTGTTATCTGTTTCCTGTACAGGAAACTGCCCACATAGTAATCCAACTACTCCAAAAAGACAATATGTAGAAGAAATTTGTCCAAAATGTAAAGGAACAGGGAGTGTAGAAATGAGTACGGGCCAGAAAGCTGGATTAGCCATTTGTACGTTAGGGATGGGCTTACTATGTGATGAAACAGAATGTGAAACATGTAATGGAACTGGGATAGTAAAAATACCAGTACCTAAAAAAGGAATAATCGAAGAATGATCAAAGAAATTATGGAAGTAGGCTCTTCTATTAAAAATGGGAGGACTATACAGGATGTTGCGATTAAACTGGCAGAAGAGTCTGGAGAAGTGATGGGAGCTATCAGTACTATCACAGGATTATCTAGCTATAAGAAAATAAATGAAATGGATTTGTGTGATGAATTAGCAGACACATTAATAAATATAGTAGATTTGGGAAGATTAACGTATGGTGATGAATTTCCTTCTTTACTTGGTAAGTCAGTGAAACGCAAATGCGAAAAATGGAAAGAAAAATATAAATAAAAACTTTAAATATTGGCAAAATGAGACATTTTATTTTTGACGTGTGGATTTGGGATAAATCTCACCACAGCAGGCTTTTAGGAACTTGCAGACTTGAATGCTCGAAGTTCCCTTGTGATAGAGATTGTAGAGAAGCATTAGCAAAAGATGCTAATTATTCTAAACATATTGCATCTTCAGAATGTGAAGTAGCAATAGGAAATATCAGGGAGTATATTCCTTGATGAAGATAGGCTGTTAGCTCAACTTGGTCAGAGCATCTGACTGATACTCAGAAGGTTCCCAGTTCAAATCTGGGGCAGCCTACTCGGTTAAGTTAATAATATTTAGATAACCAACAGCAAATTATGTTTGTCCCAACTAGAAGTCATGAGTTCGAGCCTCATTTACTAAGAAGTGCCTTAGTAATAGCTCAGTTGGTAGAGCGCCAGTTTATAAAACAATGGTTATCTGTATAAGAATACTTACAGCAATTTATTTTAAGCAATAATCTTTTAAATTATCAAGCTAAACAAAGTATTCTGTTACTAGTACGTGTGGCCGAGTGGTCGAAGGCAGTAGACTGTTAATCTACCGTGGCGAAAGCCCCATCGAAGGTTCGAACCCTTCCGCGTGCGCAAATTCACAATATTATAAATATGAGAAAGAAAGTTAAAGATCTGAATGAAACGGAATTTCTGGCTTTGATTGAATCTGGAAAATTTAGAATCAAGACAGAGGAAGAATTATTAGAAGAAGGTTGGGAATATGCAGGCTGTGAGCTTGAACATGAAGACGAAGAAGTAGGTATAGATGTTGATATTCTAGAATTATCTACACCTTTAACACTATCTGATATTGAAGAAGTAGATACTAGTGATTCTTCTTTTAGGGTAGATCTTGATTGTTTAACTAACTGTTGGTTTCCAATGAGTATTATAGAGTATTCTGATTTCGGAATTGATCCAATAGTGCTGGATATTCCTAATGAAGAAGATCTTTTGCTGGTGTAAAATCCAGCTTTATGGGCCGGTAGCATAATTGGGAATGCGCTTGATTTGCACTCAGGAGGATCGGGTTCGAGTCCCGCCGTGTCCACAATATTAATGAATTTTTACTATGAATGTGAAAGATTATTACAGAATACATCCAGATGCCTCTCTAAAAGAATATATTGAAGCTGAAGAAGAGGAATCTAAGAAAAGAAAGAAAGAATTAGAGCAGCTAGAAGAAAATAAAAATAAATGGTATGAAAATCTAATAGGGAAATATTTTATTCTGAAATTCAATTTTGAAGTTACTGGATTTGTTTATATAGACAAATCTCTATTTGAGCAAAACAGTAGAAACTTTGATTCTGGGTACACTTTATATGAAAAGTATAAAAGCAGAGATAAAATTTCGGTGTCTATAGAAAAGCATAGACATATAAATCCTTTGTGGTTTAATAATCCTTATATAACTTATGGACAAAGTGATATAGCAAAGGAAATATCTAAAGAAGAATATGATAAAATAGTTGAGGAAATTGAAAAATTTCTACAGTGTATATAAATATTTTTTTTAAATTAAACAAGTAAGATGAAGAAAGTATTATTTCTTTTAATTGCTCTTATGAGCGTTATGTGCTTAAATGCACAAGAGTTAAGAATGCCGAAGTATAAATTCACTGATAATTGGTCTATCAGTGTAGGAGCTGGAACTAATGCCACATTTGGGGATAATTACAAATCAGTGGACACAAAGAGAATTTTTGGTCCAACGGTAAATGTTTCCCTTAATAAATATTGGACTCCAGTTTTGGGAACTCGTATTCAAGGAGAGTGGGGACAGAATCATGTTGTTCCTACAAATGAAATTTCTGTTATTAACAGATATGGATTTTACTTAGATGCAATGCTGAATCCGTTAAATTTATTCTCTCAGAATTATGACAGACCAGTTAACTTAGTATTGATAGGAGGAGTAGGTTATGCACATACATTTGATAATGGAGTACTACCAATAGGAGATTATGTAGTTCCTAGAGTAGGAGTTCAGGTAAATGTTGATCTATCTAAATCTATTCAGCTTAATATAGAAGGAAATATGTCTGCTCTTAATGATAAGTTCGACGGAGTAGTAGGAGGAGCTAGATATGATGGAATGTGTAATTTAACAGCTGGCATCACATATAAGTTTAAAAATCATGATGGGACTAGAGGATTCACATACATCCCATCTTATGATCAAGAGGATATTGACGCTCTAAATGAGGAAATCAATAAACTTAGACAGGAATGTGAAAAAGCTCCAAAGGTCGTAACCACTATTGATACTGTAACAGTAGAAAATATTGTTGTTTTAAAAGAGGTGGCTCCTACTACAGTAAGATTTACTATCAATTCATCTAAGATAGCTGATGATCAAATGGCAAATTTAGAGAACATAGCTACTTATTTGAAGGATAATAAAGATATACGTATTTCTATTACTGGATATGCAGACGCTGATACAGGAACTCCAGAATATAATATGGAATTAAGTAAAAAGAGAGCTGAATCAGTGAAAGAGGTATTAGTAAAATATGGAGTAGAGGAATCTCGTTTGGTAGTCAGTGCTGAAGGAGATAAAGTACAACAATATGAGGAAAATAATTGGAATCGTGCTACAATTATGATGAGTATTCCTCAGGATTAAAAACACAATAAAAAGTGTTCATAATAAATTTAATAGGTTATGGATCGTGAGATTAGTAACCTATATATGCCCCTATCGACAAGTGGTTTAAGTCGTCACACTTTCGATGTGAAGTCACGGGTTCGAATCCCGTTGGGGGTACTCTTTAGCGTAATCCTCCCAGCTAAGAAATTAGCTAGGCAATAATAATCACACTAATTCTAAGATAACGTGAGGACATGGAAGTCTTAGACGTTAGCCAGCAACGTAGTACGCAATGATGGAATAGAAACGGCTGGCATCCATCAAACAAGGATACAGACAGCAAATTCAGTAACTAGTTATAATAAGTTCGAGTCTTATATTCACCAATGTGGAGAATTGCTATTTGGAGCACAATTGAGTTTAGGTATCCTGATTTATAAGAAGACTTACAGCAAATCAAATAAAATGGTTCACAAATTTGACTGAAATTCAAATTAAACTGGTTCAAATCCAGCCGTAAGTGCAAGTCGGCATAGTCTTCTGTTAATTTTTTTAAACTTTATCAATATGAATAGAGAGCAAAGAAGAGAATTAGCCAAAAGAAAATGGCTATCAAGAGCTAGAAAAATTTATTATTCTTACTCTTACTGGTATCAAGACAATCCAAGTAAAAGAAATAGAATAGGAAAAAGATGCGAATCTATTACAGATTTTTTGGATAAAGTTAAGTTTTCTAAATTATTAAAGAAAACGGCTGTAACAAACTCTTATGTATCTGATCAAATGGATAATCACAGAGAAATTAAAAAGGAAAGACAAAAATCTAAAGACTTAATAAGAGAAGGTATACTTGAGTATGCGGCATAAAATTACCGTTCGGGGTTAGTGGAAAGTGCGCCCCTGCAAAATATAAAACACTTATCGCACCATGTGGACTACGGTTGAGTCCACAAATGGAGGAATAAGCCTAATTGGTAAGGCAGGAGTCTTGAAAACTCCCAGTAATCATGTAAAAGTGATGTGTCGGTTCGAGTCCGACTTCCTCCTCTACCAAATCAATGAAATTATGAGCTACGGTAAAAAATGGAAAACAAATTGGAAGAAACCCACATAGCAGAAGATGGAAATATAAAGTTTGTGGAGGAAGAAAAGGAAAATGCAGATTCCAATTTTTTAGACATAAAAAGTGGTTCAAGACTTTAGAAGGTAAAATATCTATGAGATTTGCTATGAGCAGAGAAATATGGTATTGGGATTAACTGTTTAAATAAAATATTTTGACCCTAGCCTGGCAAGGATAAATGTAACTCGTAAAAAGTGGAATATTTGTAGAAATTCAAATTTAAGGAGCTTAGATTTTGGACTAAAAGTCCTTATGCTTTTATGTTAAGTCGTTGTTCTACATATTTTTTATTACATAAAGTTAGGAACAGCAATATAAAAAATTTACGTCTACCAACTTAAATCCAGAGGCGTATAGCTCAATTGGTAGAGCCTTGAATTTTATCAAGAGGTTATAGGTTCGAGTCCTATTCTGGTAAAACTAACTTGTTTTTATAACAACAAAAATTTTAAATTAAAGATGAAAGTAGTACTAAGTACAGTATTAGATTTTGAATCCTTAGAGGGTTTAGCAGCTGCTTGTGCAGAATGTATTGAAAATAGTGATTTAACATCTCTTGACGATGGAGTTCCAGAGGATTGGGATCTGCCCGAAGTTTGGAATGAAGAAGCAATCAAAAACTTCTTAAAATTTAACGGATCTCTATTTGCCAGGGATCAAGGAATCGATCTTGATAGTGATCTTTTCAATGATAATTATAGTGAAACAAGAGTAGAAATAGAAGAGTAATTGTAATGAGGATGTAGGCTTGGAAGTAGCCATCATTTAAAGAGTTGCGAGCGGAAGTTATGGTATATCCTTAAGTCATGTATAGCTAACATGATGTGGACAAGCGTGAAGGTATAGGACTTACTAGTCCTTCCGTAGAACCGCAGGGAGGTACAAGCATTAATCTCGGAGAGTAGTATTCCAAGTCTGAAATGACAAGGGTTCCTATACGTTGCTCAATGTGATATTAAGTGTCGGAGCCAATTATTGATAAGTTCCAATAGTACGGGAGGAGCCTGGAATTAAGATTGGGAGGTACGTGATACCTTAGCTGTTAGTAGGAGAACGAAAGTCAGCTAGTGCATACATTAAGTCACTGTGCACATACGTTCAATGTCAATAATCGCCCTTAGAGCATTTGGTGTAACAGCACACTCTTTACAATACTATATATAGACCGCCAGCTCACGCGGTATATAAGACAGGATGCCGGGTTTAGTAGTTTCCACGTGACGAAAAACTATAAAGGGATCAAAGGCTAACCCGTATAATTAGCCTAGCTTGCCTCCTTAGCACAATTGGTAGTTGCACTTCACTTGTAATGAAGATGTTGTCAGTTCGAGTCTGACAGGAGGCTCTAATTAGCAAAACAAAAATAAACATGATAGGATTAATTATTTTTCTTATATGGATATTATCTGTAATGGGAACTATTGGTTATTATATGTGTCGTGAAGAAACAGAATTAGGAAGACCAACTCTTCCAAGAGTAATTATAGCTCTTACTCCTGTAATTAATACTATATTCTGTTTAAGAAAAGCAGTATTTACTAATTTATTCGAAGACATACTTAAAGAACTTAAATAATATGAATTATCAAATTACAATTAATGCCCCAGAGGGTAAAATTCCAGTTTACAACGAAAGTACTCAAAGTATTGATTTTGTAGACTCTGACATTAGAGAAAGAGTTAAAACCTACGAGGACGCACTTAAAGTCTTGGGAGAAGAAAGACCATCCTATGTTGATGACATGCCCAAACATCTAGCTGCAAGAATCAAATGTGAGACTATCTTAAGAGCATTGAATGGGGATCATAAATTCCATCTTACAGAGGGTGCTTGGTATTATCCTTGGCTAAAAATATATCTAGAATCTAGTACTCCTAAAGAGTATAAGATAGAAAGTAATCCTCTATTTCTTTATGAAGGTAAAAAATACCGGCTGCGCTCTACTAGTTCTACCTATGCTAGTGGCGGCGTCGCTTGTTTCTATGCTTTTTATGGTTCTGGCTATTCTAATGCCGATTTCGGCTTCGCTTGCCGGAGTAGAGAAATAGCAGACTATTTTAGCGAGCAGTTCAAAAAGCTCTATTTCGATGCCATCTATGGAGGTATATTGAAATACAGCTGGTGTTCATAAAAAGTTAATACTAAGGTGTAAAGCGCATGCGTGCTAATAATAGCAACGGGAAAGGAAACTTTCCCGTTCCAAGGTAGGGTTAAAACTGATATTACATCTTATGTATGGCGACATAGCTCAGTGGTAGAGTAGGAGAATCATAAACTCTTGGTCGAAGGTTCAAGTCCTTCTGTCGCTACATCTTAAAATCTGTTTCTTTATGTCTAAAAGTAAAAAAGTTCCTATTTATAAGGATCATGGTATAGCTCGTCACAATGAGTTTAGAAGAAAGATAAAAAGAAGAATTAGGCAAAAAGTTAGAGATATAATAAATTTGATTGATAAAGATTCTTACGAACTTCCTCATCCAAAAGTGCTGGTAAACGATTGGGATTGGTGTGATTATATATTAGACTATAGATTCAAAAGTCAAAGTAGATATATAAAAGATCCAGAGGAATATGAAGAATATTTTAAAGAGTCACAAGTTAAATATTCTAGAAAATAAGAAATATGATAGTACTTTTCTGTATATTAATAGTAATTTTGCTATATATACATATAATATTAAGACCATATGTAGATATAACAGAAAAGAATACTGTTATAATATGGTATACAACTTTTAAAGGTCATAGGAATTATATAATAATTAAATGAATATGGGAAATTTTAAGCAGATGTTATCAGAAACTGGCAATGCCTTGCTAGTAAAAAGAGCAGATCAGATTGCTCAAATTGTAGAGATGGAACAACAATCTCTGGTAAATAACTTAAAGAAGGAGAAGTTTGGATTAGAAAATGAATTGGCTTCTTTAACAGATTTATCAGTTAGAACGTCTGATTCTTTAACTTTAGCTTCAAAGTCATTCAATCCATCAGAGTTTGTAAGTCAAGTACAAAACTTGAAAGTGAAGTTAAGAAATAAAGAAATTGAGTTAAAGTTAGCTCAAGATACTTACGATGAATGGTTTAAAGAGGAGGATTAAGAATGGGATACGGAGTTTATACTGAATGCTCATATATGGCGGCTACAAAGAATGCTAATATTACTGCATCCTCTAGCGTCAGAGATACTTTTAGTTCTCATATACAGACCAATAAATTATCGTCAGACTTTAATTTGGGAGCCAGGATACATAATACTTCTGTTCCTAAAGAAATGTTAAATGTAGGAGTAAGAGAATGTAGAGATAGTGAGGAACATCCTAATACTACTCCTATTATTATAGCTTTTGATGTAACTGGATCTATGGGTAGGATTCCTCTAAATCTAATCAAAAATCAATTTCCTCATCTAATGTCATATTTAAAAGAAATTGGAGTTCAAGACCCACAGATTTTATTTATGGCTATTGGAGACCATTATTCTGACTCTTATCCAATTCAAGTAGACCAATTTGAAATTGACAGTGAAAAAATAGTTAATTCTCTTAAGACCTTCTATATTGAAGGAGGTGGTGGAGGAAATGGTGGGGAAAGTTATCTTTTATCCTGGATTATAGCTGGTTATCATACAGAAACTGATGCTTGGTTCAAAAGAGGAAAGAAAGGATTTTTATTTACCATAGGTGATGAGCCTTGTCACGAATGCATTAAAAGTACATATCTACATAGACATTTACAATATGAAAATGGATGTAGTGATATTACAGCTAAAGAAGCTTTGGAAAAAGCACAAGAGCAATATCACGTATTTCACATTCACTGTACCGATGGAAGTTATCCATTTAGCAGGATAAAGAACGGATGGGAAAGATTAGTAGGGGACAATCTTCTTTCTTCTAACTCAGAAAATATTCCAGAAATTATTGGAAATGCTATTAAAAATTGTAATTCAGAAAGTATATCTAAAAAAGTAGAGGATTTTCCCACGTTTTTATGATACATATAGTTTTAGGAGCCTTTTTTGGAGACGAGGGCAAGGGTCAGATAGTGCATAACCTATCTGACTCAAACTCCATTATAGTAAGATTTAGTGGCGGATCACAAAGTGGTCATACAGTTATTTCTGGAAACAAAAAACACGTTTTCAGTAATTTTGGAAGTGGAACTTTTAAAGGATGTCCTACTTATTGGTCAGAGTATTGTTTTGTAAACCCCTTGTCTGCTATAGTTGAAAGTAAAATTTTATTAGAAAAGTTCAATGTAACTCCAAAGGTAATATATAATCCCTTATGTCAAGTAATTACTCCTATGGATATATCTTTTCAAAGAAAAGATAAGGATAATTTAAAACATGGAACCGTAGGAACCGGATATTGGCCGGCTATTAAAAGAGTTATGGAATGCTGCTCCCTTACAGTGGAAGAATGTCAAAATAAAAAAGTGTTGCTCTCCAAGCTAAATTCTATATTAGAGTATTATAATGAAACCTGTGTTAATATAGAAGAATTAGCAGAATCTTATATTAACTGGTTCAAAAGAAATAAAATAGGATTCTTAAAACCTAGCTTTTCTAATATTATATTTGAAGGATCTCAAGGAATACTACTAGATCAAAAATTTGGATTCTATCCACACACTACTCCTTCTAATACAACTGGAGAAAATGCTTATAAAATTATAAAGTCTATTGGTGTGAAAGATATAATAGTAAATTATGTATCTAGAATATATATAACTAGACATGGAAATGGGCCTATATTATCAGAACCACTAGAGAACATTGTTAATCCTGAAGAAATTAATGTATATAATAAGTTTCAAGGATCTTTAAAATACGCTAAATTAGATTTAGATCTTCTTAACCATTCCATTAATTGTAACAGAATTATAACGGAAAAAGAAGGTATAAACGTTTCCTCCAAAATATGTTTTACTTGTTGGGATCTCAAAGACCAACTAACTTATATTAACAATCTAAAAGAATGTAGCTTTTCTGATCTTCAACCAATATATTCTAAGTTCAGAGGAATAGAATTGTCTATGTTTAACTGTGATAAAGAAATAATGTAATTTTTAAAGTTCCCCTAGCTCAATTGGTTAGAGCACCTGACTCATAATCAGGCGGTTATCGGTTCAATCCCGGTGGGGAACACCAAATAATATGTTTTATGGAAGAGGTATTTGTAATAAGGACAAAGCACTACGAATTTAAATTAAGGGAGAAGTCTGTATTCGTAGAAGTGGTTGAGCGTAAAACTCTAAATGATGGTAGAATTATGACTGGACATTCTGGTACAAAAGTATGTTCATTATTCGAAGACTTAGGAATAAGAGACTATCAATCTTTTTTAAGTAAAGTATATGGATATAGGGCTGGAGGTGGAGCATGGCCAGAATGGAACTCTAGCGATACAGAAGCTTTTATAAAAGTTAAAAAGGCTCTATTGGAATTATCTTTCAGTCATACGGTGGAAGAAGAATTTTTATTATTACTCTTGTAAACCCAAGAGTTAAAGCCTTCATGGTGGAATTGGTAGACACGCTAGACTTAGGATCTAGTGGCTTCGGCCGTGTGGGTTCGAGTCCCACTGAAGGCACTTATAGACTATGACGAGTTAATTTAAAGCGCTGACTCGTTTGAGAATTGAACTCATATAAGACTTTCCATATCCTACTGGGAAGTGATTCTGTCCGGATAGATACAGTATGTGGAGAAAGAAACATAGTCTATCCTTTGATAAAAAATTTAAAATAATATCTAATAATTAACAAGTAAGAGAAGATTATGATTTTTACAAATCCGTTTTCAAGAAGTTCAGCTAATATGCTGAGTAAAAGTAATGCAATCTTAAGTATATTTAATAAGACCATTACTAAGTTGTTAAATTTAGCTGATAAAGGCTCAGGAAGAAATGGAAGCTCTGAATAAGATTGCCTCTGACAATCGTGCTATGGCTAAAAAGTTTGAGGACATGATTAAGCTGTAACTCTAGAAAATGGGGGGGGGCATAATAATGCTTTCCTCATAATTTACTTGGAGAGTAATCCTTGATGGTGATAGGGACTGCCTGCTAAGCAGATTGCACTCCGTATGGGTGTCTGGTTCGATTCCAGTGCTCTCCGCCTTTCAAATTAGAAACTTATGATACAATTAAATAATATGACTAAACAAGAATTTTACAAAACGCATCTAGAAGGTAAATACTTCATATGCAAAAATGATGAAGAAATAGTAACAACTCTTTCTCCTATAGCAAAATCTTTAGGAAAAAAGATAAGAGCCGTTCGTTTAAAAGAGGGAGAAATGGCATGTACTCTAGATGATATTTTATGGTTGGAGTGGATGGTATCCTCCTTCTTAAAAGGAATTGAGGCATCTCTTTGGATTGTTAAAGGAATTTGGGATGTTGAGGTAGAAAACAATGTTCCTTCCATATCTGAGGGACAAATGGTGAAACTGGAGGACGGAAGTATTTACGTTATCTCCTCTTATAAAGGAACGCTCAGGGCTTATAATCCAGCAAAGGATTGTGTAACCGTTGTAAATGATTCCTTTTTGAAGAAAGTAACTAAAGTAGTAAATCCAGAAGGAGGGGTATTAATTGGAGAATTTGACTCGTACAAAGTAGTATGGAGCAGAATGAATATCCAAAAAGTGAAAGTCTTTTTAGGAGTAAGTTATATGTCTCCGTATTTTGGAAGAGACTTAACAGCTACTTATCTTTCCCAAGAAGGATATGAAGTAGTAGAATGGTATAGAGATAAATCAGAAGAGGAAAATATTAGAAATATTAAAACTTGTGATAAACTCTATCTTGTAGTTCCTAAGAATTTTCTAGAAAATAGAACAATAGGAAAAGGACTATATTCAGAACTCATTGGATTTTTAAGTAATCATTCTATGGGCGATGTATCCGTTGTATGCTTTAATGATACAAAAGTAGAAATATATGGAGTGTCCGGATATGTTAAATTTAAACAGCCTATTGGAGGAGAGGATTATCAAAATTACGCAACATTAAAAATAAAGAAATAATATGAATAAGCAGTTAGTAGCAAAGCAAGGAGATTTAGTAAAAACTAAAACTGGAGTGCTAGGCATTGCAGTAAAAACATTTTTTGGCAATGTACTATTCTTTTCAGAAACTGGAAGAATTAATTCTGAGAACATCATCGAAGTAAGAAGGCCAGTATCTACATTACTCTTTGGGATTATTGATTTAGCTACCTGGAACACGGCATCTACAATATGGCGTAAAGAGCCAGAGAATGTTACATTCCTAGGAGTGAGCTATAAAGCTAATCCTGCTAAAGTAAACAAAGTAAGATCTTTGTTTAAAAATGTAGTAGAATATGATGAATCAGCTTCACTATCTTATAATAATGAGATGTTGAAACAGGCTACTAATCATGTTATTGTCCCTCCTTCCGATTTTTCTTCTGATCATATCATAGGAGAAGGGCTATATCAACAATACTTGGTAAGAAAAAACTGTGGCAAAACTACAGAAATTTACATAGAGGATAGAAATATTATTCTTCCAATTAAGCAGGTATATAAATTACAAACTTCTGATATGACCAAATCAGCATTGGTAATCTACTAATGTATACAGTTTATACCGATGGAGCCTATTCCTATGCCAGAGGGCAAGGAGGAATAGGCTTAATTATTGTAGATAAAGATGGATATGAAGTATTAGAATATAGTAAGACATATATTAATACTACAAATAATCAGATGGAAATGATGGCATGTATAGTAGCTATGGAATCCATTTCTGAACCATCTGCTCTAAATATAATAACTGATTCACAGTATGTTATTGGATGTGCTGTCAAGGGTTGGCAAAGAAGAAAAAATGTAGACCTATGGAAGAGATTCGATAAGGCAATGAGGTTTCATCACATGGTTACTTTTACTTGGGTAAAGGGGCATAAAGATGATAAATATAACAATAGATGTGATAAATTGGCTGTAACAGCTAGTCAAAAAGAATTATAATATGGCTAAGGTTGATCCTATAACTCCTGGAAAAGCTAGAGAGTTGCGTGCTAAATTAGCAAATGATGAAGTAATAGCAATAGTAAACGATCTTCTAGTAAAAAGATTTTCTGATTCAGCTCCTATTAGTATAAGTACCGAAGAGATAATGGATGCAGTACTTACTAAATATAGTGGAGACGAGAAGGATAAAAGAAGAAAAGCATTCCAGGATAATAAAGAAGGAAATGTTGAAAATTTCTATAGAAGTAGTGGTTGGGAAGTAAAGACCATTGACGGAGAAATTTTATTCTATAGCAAATAAGGGCGATACAGGCTTTTGACTGCTATGACGAACGGTAACATAGGTGAAAAGGTTGTGACTACCTTATAAGTACAAACAATTAAATGGAAAGAATAATGCAATTTCTTTCTCTCGCGAAATCGACGAAGTTCGTATCGCTGCTTAATTGCAAAGAGAGTCGAGTGTAAGTCAGCTTAGGAACAGAAATGACCATTGGTTTCTATAGTTCTCCAACTTATAATGGAGTGGTGGAGTGGATGCCAATCGGCTTCCCCTAGTTAGCCTTCTATAAAAAGGTAATTTCGCATATACTATGTTATTGAGAAGTAGTTAGGACGAGGGTTCGAATCCCTCATCGTCCACATTAAATTTTAAGATATGAAGATAACAAAACAGATTAGTGAAAGAAAATTTGAAGTAGAATTAGAAGATCTAGATTTTTCTAGAGAAAAAAGAATTATAGTAGCCCATGATTATGTACGATTTATGGGTAATTCTGGAATGCAAACTATATCTGGTAGTAACGTTCCACTTCATACAGTAAATACCTGTGCAAACTGGATTCCTATGATGCAGGAAGTTACTATTCCTATAAGAGAGATGGTTAAGCTTGTTTTGCCGTTTCTTAATTCCCATGAATATTGCAATGAGAATCATATAAAAGATAACTATGTATTGGAATCTGATCCTACTGTATTCTACAGAAATGGAGTAAAAATGATAGCATTAAGAGAAGAAGGGAAGGAAAATTTTAATGAAATTCCTTATTCTTTGTATGAAAAAATAAAGAAAGGCGACTTATAACAATAGGTCGCTTATTTAGTATATACGTATACTATTAGTATAAAAATCTTATAGAAAATTTTGGAATAGTAAAAAAGAATTACTACCTTTGCATCACTGTATTAAAGAAATAAGGATTCTTACAGCAAATTTAAACTAGAGTATATTAGGGATATATTGGACTGTTTATATGAATCCTGTAATCTGTACCCTGAGCAGAGCTGGCTACTGCACCGGACTTTTAATCCGGAGGGAGTAATCCCACGCTGGGTTCGAGTCCCAGAGGGTACACAAATTAAAACTTTTAGTTTCCAGATGTTAAACAATTAAAAATTTATGAATGATGAAACACATGTAGACGTTGCTGCGAAAATTATGGCCTCCATAAGAGTTTTACCTGAACCTTTGAAATCAAAAATCAATAGATTAGTTGTAAAAACTCAATTTAAATTACTTATTATGGAAGCAATGAAACAAGCAATAAAAGAATTAGTAGCTAAGCAAATTAAAGCTAAATCAGACAGAAAATCGAATGACTATAAAACTAGAACTAATGCGGATTACCAAGTAAAGAAGAATAGGGATGAGTTATTTGTTATGTATGTCACTTATTTTATTTTAAAACATAACTTAATTTCGAATAGTGAGGACTATATTAAATCTATTCTTAATCATGCTAAATGGCTAAGTGGATGGAATGGTTTTGGCTTAGATCCATATGATTCTAAATCTGACATTTCAAAAACTTATTTAGGTAAGGTGTTTATTAATTCGGTTAATAGTTTAGTAGACAAATATGCAGGAGAGATTATACGTTCTGATAGATCAGAATCTTAATCCTATATATGGATGTGTACAAGGCGGACATGCCGTTGCTCAATGGATTATTGATCATCCTAACCAAAAATGGAATAATCAGTATTTAATCTATCTGTCTGCTAATATAATAGAATGGAAAGAAAAATTAAATTTGTTAAACAGAGATTTTTCTTTATTCAAAGAGCCTGATTTAAATAATAAAACTACAGCAATAGCAATTACAGATTCTGGAAAACTTTTTAAAAACCTTAAATTAATCTCTTACAACGGACAAGGCTTTGGCAGGTGAAACAAACTGGTGGGATGCGAGTGGTTGACCAAAGAGTCAGATGAATTGGCACTGTACTGCAAAAATAGTGCCTCAGGATTTCATGGGAGAGTGGCTATCCGTTGGTCCCTAAAACCAAATACGTCGGTTCGAGTCCGACTGGAATCACAAAATTTAGTAAAATATATAAGATATGAAGAAGATTTTAAAGATATTAATAGCTTTATCAATAGCGTTAATGCTGTATATAGTTATTTCTGACTCTTTTACTACAGTAAAAGCAGGTAATGTGTATTCTGCTCCAACAACTAGAGAGTTTTATTATAATGGACATCATTATATAACTTTCATGCTGAATAATGCTACTGGAACGAATTATGGTACAGTTCACGATCCAGATTGTCTATGTAATAAACATTAATATGAGAGTTACTTCAGAAGAATATATTCAACTAATTAATAAGTTGAAAAATTTAAAATCTTCGTATTTGGATTCGCCTCTTCAATTTGGAAAGTACAAAGGAAGGACTTTGAGATGGATAAAATCTTATGATTTGCAATACATATATTGGTTAGCTGATAGTACAGATTTTCCCATAGATTTAAATCTTCTTGATTTACCAGAAAATAATACTTTTGAACAAAATGTTAGTAAAGATAAAGAAGATACCTTTATAAAAGACTGCCGCATAGAAAGAGAGCAATCTCAAATTGAAGCTTACAGAAGAGAGCATGGTCATGGCTGGTAAAAATATTTCCTTCTACTGCCTCTCTAAATTTGGATATTGATGCACACTAGAGGAGGAGTTTTATCCTATCAACGACCAAAGTAGAAGATAGGTTGAGATACCGCTAATATAGTCGGCTATTAGTATGGATCTCGTAATGGAGGGGTAGCGCAGGTGGTCAGTTCGCGCTGGATTTTAAGATAAAAGGGACAGTAGCTCAATGGTAGAGCGCAGGTTTGAAGAACCTGGCGTTGGGGGTTCAATTCCCTCCTGTCCCACCTATATGGGAACTTTAATAAGTAAATTTAGTGATGAAGAGTTTAGTAATATAGTTAAAGAATCTGAGACAGTTTCCGAAATAGCTTTTAAGCTTGGTTATAGGTCAAAGGGAGGCGGAGTTACTAAACTAATTAAAGATAAGATAGGAGAGCTAGATATAGATACATCCCACTTTAATAGATATGCTAAAAATCACTCACCTGAAAGGTATAAGTCCTTAGAAGATATTCTAGTAGAAGATTCTACTTACACCAATAACACTTCTCTAAAGAAGAGGCTATTGGAATCTAATTTACTAGAATACAAGTGTAGTATATGTGGTATTAATGAGTGGCAAGAAAAGCCTCTATCATTACAATTAGACCATATTAATGGAAATAATAAGGATAATAGAATAGAAAACCTTAGATTACTATGTCCTAATTGTCATTCCCAAACCGATACTTTTTCTGGTAAGAACGCATCACATTATTGAAATCCAGAGATGTGGGTTCGACTCCCACCTCCTCCACTAATTATTAACTAGATAAAACTATGTGTTTAAAGATTAAAGCAGAGTCTTTTACAGAAGATACTTTCAAAGTATCAGAGGAAGACGTAGAGTGTTATAAACTCTATATTGAAAGATATGATGGAAGATGGGTAACTCCCATTAGAAATGTTAAAGCTCCTCGAATAGGGGAAAAGAGGCAATCTAATGAACCTTTTAATATTTTAGGCATTCATGTAAATGATAAAATGGAGACTAGGGATGGAATACACACTTATTCTAATATCGATAGTATAATTATGATGATTTTGAGTAATAGCCAAGTTATTGCACATCCTCATCCTAATGTTAGACAGAATATTAGAGTAGTAAAAAGTATAATTCCCAAAGGAACTAGATATTTAGAAGGTACTACTGGTTTAGGAGATTCTTACTCGTCAGAATATTTAGTAGATGTAGAAGTAATATTTCAAATTAATTCTATAGAGAATAAAATATCTGACAGCTTAAAGAAATTATTGGAATTTATTAGAAAATAAGGTTTAATTAAATTATTTTAAATGAAGAAGTTTTTACTTATGTTAGTAGCAGTCTTTATGACTGCAATGTCGTATGCACAGGTAGACACGGTGTTGTTTGAACCAGGAAAACCTGGCAATTATGAATTGAAGGTAGATACGGAGAAGTATCCATATCTAAAAGATGTAGAAGTTAATTGGTATTGTGGATTTGGTGATTTAGAAGTAGATTTCCAATCTCAAGGAAAGCATGTAGTATGTGCTCAAAAAGTACCTAAAGAGGCTATTACAACACTAGATGATGGAACTAAACTACTACATATGGAAGAAATTCCTGATGTATGGAATCCGTGGCAGAATATTAGAACCATAGAATTATTTTATACTCATAAAATTGAAACTAAATCCGTTACTGATGAATATGGAACTTTTTATAGTAGGAATGAATTTGATGGATTTACTTGTGATACTGTAGCTACGTTACATATATTAAAGGATTTAAATAAGGTTTCTAATCCTACTGACTTAGTTAGTTCATTCCAAGTAAATGGAATGGATGACAACGTTATCAAATTGACTTCTGGAGATACTGCGAAATTTACAGTAAAAGCAGTTAATGACTTGGATATCCAAAAATATATGTTATCATCAAATGATGAAATTATAGCACAATCTGATTCTGGATACTTTGAATTGATTCCAGATGAAACTATTGAAGATATTAATTTGGTGGTTTTAAATAAAACTGGAGAGTATCCTTTTACTTGGACTAAGACACTAGAAGTTTATCCTAAATTCGATGTAACCAATACAATTTACTCTACTTCTAGTAATGGTAAAACTATTACTGTAGAAAATCCTAACATTAAAGATTTGGAAGTAGAAGTATTTAATCATGATTCTGTCTCCTTAAAAGTAGAAACGAATATACTGGAAACGTTGAATCCTACTAAAATTACTTATACTTGGAACAAAGATGGGAAAACTCTCCCAGAAGGAGTAAAATCAAATAAAAATGTACTAACTATTTCGGAATATGTAAAGCCAGATATGGATGGGGTGTATAACTGTTTAGTGGTAGCTAATGATACTACTATCACGGCTTCATTTACATTCAAATCTGAATTTCCTACTTCTAATGAAGAATTAACTTTACAGGAAGTCATTGTAGTCAGTTCTAATGGCAATATTTTGGTTAGTAATGTATCTAAGAAATCCATAAGAGTAATAGATACTGTTGGTAGAGTTATTTATAACAAAGTATCAGACTCTGACAGAGTAAATTTAAATGTACATTCTGGAGTTTATTTTGTAGTTGTAGACAATAAAACTTATAAAATTGCAGTACGATGAAATATAAGAAAAGAGTAGCTAGGCTTAAAGCTAGACAGGATTGGTGGGATAAACAACCAAAGGATTACCAAGCGTCTACTACTAGACCTGGATCGTTAAAGAAATAATACAAAGCAGGACTTATTTCAAAAATAAGTCTTGCCATTTTGGGCTATAGTGTAATGGTAACACAACAGATTTTGGTTCTGTATTTCTGCGTTCGAATCGCAGTAGCCCAACAAATAAATAAATATAATTTATATGGTAACATATCTTTTAGGATGCTTGACAGTTTGTTTAATATGTCTTGCTTTAATATATTATGTGTTTAAAAAATTAACTGTCAAATCTGTAATACTAAGTATTTTGGCAATTATAGGATCATGGGTTTCTATAGCTGCTGGAGGTTTAATAGGTATTCTTGTATTGGTGCAATTTATGCAAGATGGAGACGATATACCTTTATGGAAACGTGATTAATTGACCTCATAGCTCAACGATTAGAGCTGCGGACTCTTAATCCGTCGATCAGGGTTTGAATCCCTGTGGGGTCACTCCGAGCCGGCATCTGGGGTGGAATCTCAGCGTGATTTCAAGAAGAAGAAACTAGTCTGATACGTGAAAGCAGATATAATAAAGTAATGAGGTAGGCTTCCACACCAATACACTGGTGTGAAGGTACGGAAGCGTAGAGGTGGTTAAGGTAATCTTTAACAGCAAGTGTATTAATCTGTTAGAGATCTTAGGTAATTACTTATTTTTTATAACACGGAAGCGTGGGAGGAAACCCACCTTACAATTCAAGAGTTCGTAAATCCGGCCGGATAAATCGAATGAGATACATCTGTAGAGCACCTATGCTAGCAATTAGATCTACAGGGACTAAGTAAAATTAGTGTAGCAATTCTGTGTTATATAATGCCCCAATAGTTCAATGGATAGAACAATTGCCTTCTAAGCAATCAGTCCAGGTTCGATTCCTGGTTGGGGTACTTATTGGTCCTATAGTTCAATGGATAGAACAAAAGTTTCCTAAACTTTAAATTCAGGTTCGATTCCTGATAGGATCACTATATATAACTTAACTTAAATAAAATGAGGAAAATTTTATTCACTATTTTACTATGTGTTTGTATGTTCAGTTTACAATCTAATAGTAAAAGAATGGAACATAAAGTTCCTGAGTTTATGACAGCTAAGAATCCCACTCCTGAGTTAGTGTATCAATGTGCTAGGTACTATGGATTACAACATGCACATGTAGTAGTAGCTCAGTCAATCTTAGAAACTGGTCATTATAAGTCGGATGGGTGTACTAAGCATAATAATCTATTCGGTTTATATGACTCTAGAAATAAGAGATATTATCGTTTTGACACTTGGCAATCTAGTGTAAAAGCCTATAAAAATAAGGTACAATATAAGTATCAAAAAGGAGACTATTACGCATTTTTAAAAAGAATAGGATATGCAGAGGATCCAAATTATATAGCTAAAGTTAAATCAATAGAAAAAAGATATGGAAAGAGAATACAGACGTCCAAGATTAGTAATTGAAGAAGTTAGAAGAAAATATAAATTTCTCAATACAACAGGAGTCAGATGTAATCTAAAATCTGATGGTGAGTCTGACTATAGTGTAGCCTATGAAAATAATAGGCATTCTTCTCCATGTAGCGGAATGTATTGTAGAGATTGCATTTTTGGTAATCTTACAACACAAGAAGAATTAAAGAAAGCCAAGGAATATTGGTATAGTAAAATGATTTCAGAAAAAATTAATGATATAGAATTATTATTACTATGATTTTTAAGTTTCTAATGCCATTTCTAATGGCTTTACTAGTCATTTATTATATATGGTTATTTTTATCAATGGGAGGGGTAGTTCCTAGAATTTCCAATAGAGAATATAAGCTTAGAAGGATTATTATTCCCTTTTATTATGTAATTTTTGAATAAATATTTTTTATAACTTTTTAAAACATTAAGATTTATGAGAAAAGGTGTATTGGCACTTATTGCAGTAGTAGTTTTCGCATTTTTATGTATGATTCCAAAATTAGGAGAAGACATGGATAAGAAACAAATTGGAATCAATCAAATTCCGTTTACTGGAACTTTAGAATATTGGACAAATGGGGGATTCCAATTTCAGAAGATGGGAACGGTAACTATTTATGACAAGACTTCTCAAATTTGGTTCAATCAAATTTCAGAAGATGGGAACGGTAATTTGTTCATTCCTGATGATGCAGAAAGTCCTGCAATGCCTATCACTTACAATGACAAGGGTAAGGGTTATGTTTTAGGCTCTCTTAGAATTGAGTTGCCTACTGAACCTAAATATTTGGAAAGAATCCAAATTCATTATGGTTCAATGGATCGTTTGGTAAACGACTTAATTAAACCTACTATCGGAAAGGTTATTATTGCTTGTGGTCCTTTGATGAGTTCATTGGAGTCAGTTAGTGAGAAAAGAACCGATTTGTATCAGTATATTACAGATCAACTTAATTCCGGTATTTATAAAACTACAATTAGAGAAATTGAGACTATTAATCCTCTAACTAATGAAACACAAATTACTAAAGTAGCAGAAACAGTATCTGATTCTACTGCTTTAAATGGTTTGAAACGCCAGGAGGAAAGCCCATTTACTTTCTATGGATTACGTGTAGCTCAAGTATCTATTGCTGATTTGAAATATGAAAAAGCAACTCTGGATCAGATTTCTAAACAGCGTGAAGCAGATATGAGTATTGTAACAGCTAAAGCTAAAGCAGCTGAGGCAGTACAGCGTACAATTCAAATTACAGAGGAAGGTAAAGCAGCCGCAGAATCTGCAAAGTGGGAGCAGGAAAAAATTAAGGCTGTAGAGGTGACAAAAGCTCAGCAAGCATTTGAGGTAGCTCAATTACAAGCAAAAGAAGCAGCTGAAAAAGCTAAGAAAATTATTGAGGAAGGTAAAGCTGAGGCTGAAGCTAATCGTCTTAAAGTACAGGCTGGTTTAACTCCTCAGGAAGCAGCTGAGTGGCAATATAAAACTACTGTAGGTGTAGCAGAGGCTCTTAGCAAATCTAATGTACGTTGGGTTCCAGAAATTATGATGAATGGTAACAATTCTGGAAGCGGTAGTGCAATGGATGCAGTTGGTTTGAATATGCTAATGGATGTAGCTAAGAAAATGAAACAATAAAAATTAGTTGGAGATTGTTAAATCAATCTCCTTTTGTTCGGGTCGCCAAGTTGGTTAAGGCACAGGTCTGCAAAACCTGCATCATGGGTTCAAGTCCCATCCCGGACTCAAATAACTTAAAAGTATGAGAATAGAAGAATCAGACTTTATACTAGAATCTACTAGTGACACAGGACATTTCTTTGATTTACAATTACTTGTTAAAGTAAACAAAGGAAAGTCAAATGAAAGAGAGGAAATGGGAAAACCTAGTTACGGTATCCCTTTGGAAACTGCATTAAAGTATATAGCTCACTATAGAGCTTGTAAAAAAACTGGAGATGTTACTACATTGAAAGAATATATAAAAGAATATAAAAATGCAGTGGAAGAATTGAAAAAAATGGTGGAAGATTAAATTCGGCCGTGGGCGAGTGGTTAATGCCAGCAGTCTCCAAAACTGCCGAGAGGAAACTCTCACGTAGGTTCGAATCCTACCGTCCGAGCTTATTAACTGTTTAATATTTTAGATTAATTATGGCTAAACAGCAGAAGAAAAAGGAGCTTGATCCAGTAAATGTACATGATCAGCAATTAATGATTGATTTAGGATTACATCCTAAAAATAGAGTGATTTGTGATTTCAGCAAAACGGCTGAGGAAAAACGTGAATTAAAAAAACTTCGTCGTAGAGAGGGAAGAGGGTTTTACAACCAAAAGTGGGCTTCTAGGGAAAAGCCAGTCATTCCTGTTTACAGTAAATTGATTGTTTATGTATATGGAGAAAATACCAAATCTATACAGTGCAATCAGGCTGATATTCCAGATATTCTGCTACGGATAAAAAGAGATCCAAACAGAAAATTACTGAAATATCAATGGAATGGAAGAACCTACCAACCTAATGAAATCCCCTACTGGAGACCTCGTGTTAAAGGTGGGACCTCGATTTCTATACGAAGTTACACTGTATAAAGACTATAAAGATAGGTCTGAAATAGTAGATAGCCGATTTTTTTCGGCTATCAAACCTGTAAAGTATAAGAGTCCTCAGTTTTGTAAAATGGATGGATTTATTTTATCTAAGTATGTTACTTGGTTAGAAGCTCCACTAGATTATTTAATATCAAATGGTTTTACAGAATATACTAATGAGAAAACTAGACGAAAGAGGAAATCCAATACAGGTTGACACACCAAATAAAGGAGTAATGACGGTTGCAGCTGAACCTACTATGACTTACACTAACAAAATTATAGATAAGTCTAGAAGAGAGTGCACATTAAGTACTCCTATGATAGAAATGCTAGTAAAACAAATGTCCGCAGAATTAGCTAATCATAGCCTGTATAGAACATTTGCTAACTATTTTGCAGTAGAAGGCTTACCCAAATTAGAAATATATTGGATAGGCAGAGCTAAAGAGGAATATTTGCATCATGAATGGATATATAAATATTTAACTGATAATGATGCTGTATTTCAGTATCCTCCTGTTCCACCTATTAATGTAGATATAAAAGACAGAATAATGCCTTTTGAGGCTACAGTAGATAGGGAAATAGAAACTACAATGTCTATAAACAAAATTGTAGACCAAGCTCTGAAAGAAGCTGATTGGGCTACCTTTCAGTGGTTAAATGGAGAAAGTGAGGAAGAAGGAAGACTTGTAAAAGAACAAGTAGAAGAGGAATCAATTTCCAGAACTATATCTGATATGGCAAAGGAAGAAGCGTCATGGCTCCGTAAGGAAAATGCTATATTGGATTTTTACAATGGACTAGGTAGAAAATAACATTTTAAAACAAATAAAGATATGAAAAAGATTTTTAAAGAAGCAAAGTTTAAGGATTTTAAAGGTAATGAACGTTCATTTACTGTCTGTGGAGTATTACTTGATGAAAAAGATGGAGTAACTATGGCTACAGTAGTTCAAAATGAAGACGGAGTGCTCAATCAAAGACATAAGGAAGATGATGATTTCATGGAATTTCCGGAAAATACTCTTCGTATTGGTATCTCTTTCTGTCATGAACATGATCAGGCTAAATCTGAACTAGGAAAAACTTTGGCTGAAGGTCGTGCCCTGAAGGAAGATAAGGCAAATTGTGTGTTCACAAGTACCAATTCTTTGCTTCTTAATATGAGAATGGCTCATCAGATTGTAGATTGCGTAGTGTCAGACATTCAATATGCTCCTGGTAAATATATTCCAGGATACAATGAGATGGAGGAACGCTATCTTAAAAAGAATACAGAAGGTAAGAAAGTAGATGAGCAAGATTAATAAAATTGCTATAAGTATAGCTATCTTATTAGCTATAACTAATGTAGTAGTTTTATACTGTTACTATAACTGGGGAAGGGTAGAGAATACCATCCCCTATGAAAACAAAATAGACTCTTTAAAACTAGTAAATGACTCATTAAGTACTATAAATATAGACTTAACAAGTAAGATTGATAGTTTAAAAGGAGAAGTAGGAGTATCTGACTCAATAATAATTGAAATTGATCATTGGTATGAGAAAGGTCTTGATAGTATTACTAATCAGTCTATTGCCGATGATGCCCAGTTTTTCTCAAGCTATCTATCCAAAATTGACTCAGGATTCGTTAATAGTAATAACTCCGACTCAATTAAAGAAAACAAATTTAATCTTTCTAGAACATCAGAAACTCAAATTGGAGATTCCACAGTTAGAAAGAAAAATAGGTTTACAACAAGAAGCAAACACGATACTACAGCAATCACTAGTAGTAAAGGATCAGCAAATAAGTAACCTGCACGAGATAAATAATATCAATGAATCTATCTTACTAGCAAAAGATGGTGAGTTGAAAAAGTATAAAGTGCAGAATAAGCTATTTATTATAGGGGGATGCACAGTTTGTGCATCCCTTATTTTTTTGCTAATAATTAAGTAAAGATGGGTATAGAGGAGTGGGCTGAAAAAGGCTTTAGAATTGGTATTTTCCCAGTTTTGCATTTGGGTAAACATGAGTGGACTGCTGGAGTTAGGATAGGAAAGGAAGATAAAATGACTTGGCTTTCTAAAAAAGATGAAGGATGTACGTTTAGTAGTTTCACCTCTTATAGTAGAGCATTAGAAGAGGCTCTTAATTTTTGTGAAAATTATAAACCGAAAAGAAAGAGAAATGGCTAAAAAGGTTAGTGATGATGTTATACTTACTGGTAAAGCAAAGGAAAAAGAAATAGCTGATTTACATAGAAAAGAGTGGAAATTTCCAGATAGAAGTTGTACAAAATGTAAATTATATAAATGTTTCTTAGGGCAAGAGGTTACTAGATGTGATTTTGCTAAGTATGGATGTAGAAAATATGAATGTGATGAATAAAACAGAATTTAATATTTATGTAGGATTAGAAGGGGGATTCGGAGGAAGTAGATATTATTCTACTATTTTGGCTGACAATAAAGAAGAAGCATTAGAATACGCCTATCAACTTGCTAGAGAGGAGTATGAGATGTATGAGGGGTCTCATGGGCTAATGACTTGGGAAGATTGTGCTGAAGAATTGGGGTTTGATTGTGATGATGAATTAACTGACAAAGATGAAGAGACAATTTCAGAAAGATATAATGAAAAAGTAGAAAATTGGATTACCTACAAAGTAGTTGCTACTTCTGAAGATAGTGAAATTTCTGAAGATGAGTTAGTTCGTGAACACTATTTATGCTAGATTACTAGCAGGAAGAGGAGAAATGGGAGATTATACTAAATATGTGTTTCAAAATATAGATACTGGTGAATATATATTATGTACTAAATTTCCTAATTGGGATTCTCCTCCTATAAAACTAGGTGCTGTAGGATACCTGAAATATAAAGAAATAATTGCAGGTAAAGAAACCTGGTATGATCCAGTCAATAACATATTTGTTCCCTATAGATTCGATTCAGATCAATTTATAGATTTTGTAGAAAAACAAGTAGTTGTTGATACCATAATGATATAACCTACTAATAACAAGATGATTAATTAATAACAAGATGAAAAAATGGTGAAATAAAATTTAGTAGAGAATATATGACAATAATTAGAGAGAGATTGGAAGAAGCAATGGCGTCCAAAAAAACTGATATCAAAAGCTTTATCTGGAAAGGTAGAAAACAAGAAATTAATGGCGAAATAGTACAAGAAGAAATTAGATTGATTGATGCAAGTGAAAGTCAGCTAAAATCGTTTTATGCTCACTGTAGATCTATGTTATACAATCAAGACAAACAAAATCCAGGAAGGTATGTATTAATTGATATCATAAAAGATCAGATAGAAAGGTGTAACTGTGAGCTATTCCTAAGATGGTTAGAGCAGGAAAAAGGTAAACCTAGATTTAACTTTTTATCTGATATTAGAACTATTCTAGACAATAATAAGGATTCAATCACTGATACAAAGAATGTTCCTATTTCTGCTATTGTAGGTGGTTGTCCAGATGAATTTAAGGAGTTACCCATCAGTCTAGTAATGGATGGATGCCTAGACAGACTTGGCAAATTTAATAAACAACATATTACCTTAACTTTTGTATTGAAACAAGGATTGTGGTTTTCACCTCAAGAGTTGAAAGACTTAACTGTGAAAAATGAGGACGGAACTACTAGGGACAGAGTTGAAGTAGTGAAAGAAAGGCTGGGTCTAAAACCTTCTATTAACATTTATATTACTCCTAAAGGTCTGAGTTATACTCAATTAAGAGCTATGGTCTTACTTAAAAGTAAGAAATATTCTGAGTTAACTACTGACCAATTAAAAACGTTGAGAAACGTCATCTTATTTGCATTGAGCGATGAAGCTCGATTCCATATCTCTCAGTGGGAATCACGAATGGAGCAAATCGAAATGGTTGCTTCCGAAAAAGGATATGATCTTGTAGGATGATTTTATACAAATTAATATTAAAATTACTGTATTATAGTTCTGGAATATATAAATTTAGTCCAGAACAATATACAATGCTGTTAGCATTATGCTGAATAAAGGGCTATAGTAAGCATTCTCCAAACCTGAGCCCTCCTTGCCAACTAAAATAGTGCATACGGTCCACGTCGTAATGACAAGAGCGCAGTTAGGGAGAATTTTTTATTATGACAAGGGATGAAAGACAATCTTTAAGTGTTCAAAAATGGGTAGATAACAAATGTCAAGGAATAATTCATGGTTGTACTGGTTATGGAAAAACCAGGTGTGCTTTATTAGCTATTAAAAGATTCCTAAATAAAAATCCTAGTAAGAAGGTATTAATAGTAGTACCAAATGAGCCATTATTAAAACAATGGAATGCGGAAATATTGGATTGGGGATTCAGCTATAATTGCGAGGTTGTAACCATGAACGAGTCTTCAAAAGATTCTAAAGAAATAATAACCGATTTATTAATAATTGACGAATGTCATAAAATATTAGCTCCCACTCTGATTAGAGTATTTAAAGTTGTACGCTATAAAATGTTGTTATGCCTAACTGCAACTCTTATAAGAGTTGATGGTATGCATAATTATTTATTACAATTTTGTCCAGTAGTAGATATTGTAACTAAGGAAGAAGCCATTAAGAATAAATGGCTATCATCCTTCAGAGAATATAAAGTAGTACTTGATGTAGACTTATCTGAATATAACAAATATAATGAGAAGTTTTATGAGGCATTTTCCTTTTTTGATTATGATTTTTCATTATGTATGAGTTTAATTGGACCTGACGGCTGGAAAAAGAGAGAACAATTAGTAAAAGATAGGTGTAGAAATAAAGCATTAGAAGCTGACTACAGAAAACAGGTAACAGCTATGACTTTTCAGTTTTCTCAAAATCTTCAAAAAAGAAAGGCTTTCATAGCAAACCATCAAAGAAAAATAGAAGTTACTAATAAAATACTATCTCACTATCAAGACAAAAAATGTATTACCTTTAGTAGTACAATAAAAATGGCTGAAAAGATAGCTTATGGAAAAGTTTATAGCGGAAAAACATCTGCTAAACAAGGTAGAGCTACTATAGAAGATTTTTTAAAGCCTGGATCTGGAGTTATTAATACAGTAATGAAATTAAATGAAGGCTTTAACTGCCCAGAGGCTTCTATCGCAGTTATACTTGGATTCGATAGTTCTCAAACTAAAAAAGAACAAAGACTAGGTAGAGTATTAAGAATCTTTGAAGGGAAAGAGGAAGCTATTATATTTACCTTAGTAATAAAGAACACTGTAGAAGAAAAATGGTATCAAAATTCATCAACTGGAAATTATATAACCATTGATGAAGAGGGATTAGATAAACTTTTATCTGGAGAACAATATACTCCGAAACGAGAAAAGGAAACACAAATGACATTTAGGTTTTAATGATAAGATGTACATACTATGATAGGGTAGGTAGTGGGGAATGGATTAAGTCTGAAGATGTAGAACTTAGTGTGGATAGATTTTTATCTATACTTAAAGACTATGAAATAGGAGAAATCAATATATTAGAAGCTAGTATAGGTGATTTTAAATTAGATTGTAATAGACTATCTCAACTACTAATACTATGAATCAAGCTGATTTAGATTCTGATATAACTATAGATTTAGGATTTATAGGGTATTGGAATATAAGAATCAATTGCCTAGACTATATGGAAGATTATGATGGCCCATGTGCAGAAGAGTTCATTTGGCAAGCTACTATAACCCAAGATGGGTATAGGTGTTGGTACATCGAATCTGATTCTTTACTTGATGTAGTAAAGAAATCCGTTGACTGGGCAAATAAAAGAATGTATATAAGTGATAGAGACATATAGGAACTAAACACTTTGATAGGAGGGTTCCAAATTTATATGCAAGACAACACTCTGAAAGGAGGATAAATTGATTGCAGTTAGATAGATAATTACTTTGTAATATCTAAACTAATTGTATTTGGAAAAGTTAAGTTTAACTATAGAGAATGAGCTATCTGTTCTCGAAAAATATCATCTAACAGCTGAAGAGTGGTTAGTTGTTAGATTATTGTTTCTAGCTAGTGCGGAGGAAGACCATAAAGAATATTTAGCTAGATATTTATCCACATCTGATAGGCAAGATTTGAGAGAAGTCATGCTTTCTCTTCAAAATAAGGGAGTCATTCTCAAATCTTATAAAATTCCCGATAGGGGGCAATCTTTTGATCCCGCTGATGTAGAATTTAATAAAATATTCCTAAATAATTATTTTAAATATTCTGCTGAATTGGGGAATGATTTATTCAATAATTATCCAGTTAGTATGATTATCAACGGAGTAACTCACATGCTAAGAACTCCTGGAAGAAAATTCAAAGATTTGGATGATTTAAAATTTGGATATGGTAAAGCAATCAAACATAATCCAGAAACACATAAAAAGATTATGTCCTTACTTGACTGGGCCAAGGAACGCAATCTTATAAATATGGGTATGGCAGAATTTGTATCAGCCCAAGCTTGGCTTAGTTTAGAGGCAATGCAAAATGGAGATGGCGAAGTGATAAACATGGATGCTATCAAATCATTATAAATGTCGATAGTAAATTCTGTATTAGAGCAAATAGAGAAAGGAATGAAGGGGGAAAACTGGGGTTTACCTATGGGTTTACCGAAGTTAGAAAGTGTAATAGACGGAGTAACTCAGTCTACATATTCTCTTATATTTGGCTCCACTGGAAGTGGAAAAACTTCATTTGCTCTGTATGCATATATATATAAGCCTTTAATGGATAATATAAACAATGAGAATTTTAAAGTTATATATTATTCTCTGGAAATGTCCGCTGAGGCTTTATTTGTGAAACTTTTAAGTATCTACCTTTGGGAAAAATATGGAAAAGAATTATCATTTAAGGAACTTCTTTCCAAGAAAAGAGGTAAAACTCTTTCTGAAGAGGATTTTGAACTGGTAAAAGATGCCAAAAACTGGTTGGATAGAATAGAAGAAATAATAACAGTATATGATAGAAGCTTAACGGCTGATAGAATGTATGCTCATCTTCTAAAAGAACTAGGTAAATATGGCCGATTTGAAGAAACAGATACCAGAAAAATATATATTCCTAATAATAAGAATCAAGTTATCTTAGTAGTAATAGACCATATTGCACTAATGAGGAAAGATAAAGGGAGAACTAAAAAAGAAGAAATAGATTTAGCTTCCAATTACTTAGTTACTCTTAGAAACAGATGTGGTATAAGTCCTCTTATTTTAATGCAAATGAATAGAGGAAGTTCTTCTATGGATAGAAGAAATGCTGGATTTCAGGAGCCTCAACTAGATGATATAAAAGATAGTGGAGGACCTAGTGAAGATGCAGAAATAGTACTAGCTGTATTTCATCCTCATAGGGAAAAACTTGTTACTTATAAAGACTATAAAATAAAAGGTATGCTGGAAAATACCTTTAGAGCTATAATAGTATTAAAAAATAGATATGGAGACACAGACGTATCCATAGGCAATGGATTTTATGGTAATGTAGGAGTATGGAAAGAACTTCCTAGAGGTAAAGAAATAAATGATTATGAACCATATTTAACCTTAAATGGTAGGCCAGAACAAGTAAAAGATGAAATAATAAAGAAAGATACTCCAGTTGAGATAGATAATTCTGAGAAAAATTATCAATTTGTAATGTAAATGGCTGAATTAATAGCAATCGTTGGTCCATCTGGGAGTGGAAAATCCACCTCTATTCGTAATTTAAATCCAGAAGAAACTTTCATCATAAGTACAACCGGTAAACCTCTTCCGTTTAGAGGATTTAAGGCTAAATATAAAAGCTTAAAGCAAGATCCAGAATCCAAAGCATGGGAAGGTAATTACTACGTAACCAGTAGTGTGGATAAAATTGGAACTGTTTTAAAGCTAATAAATAGTAAAATGCCTAATATTAAAACTATAGTTTTGGATGATATGCAGTATTTGATGTCGTTTGAGGCTATGGATAGGGCTAAAGAAAAGTCTTACGAAAAGTTTACTGAAATGGCTCAACATATGTATAGTGTGTTTAAAGAAGCTATGAATATGCGTGATGATCTTATGTTTGTGGTTTGTACTCACAGTGAGAATGCTGGGGACGAAATGAATCCAAATTATAAGATTAAAACCATAGGTAAAATGTTGGATAATGTAATCGTACTAGAAGGTTTATTTACTTATGTTTTATATACAGTCATTGGAAAAAATGATGATGGAGGTATTGCATATAAGTTTATGACTAATAGTGATGGTACAAATACAGCCAAAAGTCCATTTGGTTGTTTTGAAGATCTTTACATAGATAACGATTTAGAATACGTTATAGAGAAAATACGCGAGTATAATGCGGGTTAAAATGTTGATAGAGTTCGATTTTGATCCTGAAACTGGAGATTACACTCCAATTAGCAGAGAGATAATCGAAGAAGGAGCAGCAACTCCTAAAAAGGCTAAATCAGTAATGAAAGATGATGGTAGTACAGAGCCTATAGTTATTCTGGAAGAGAATAAATTAGTTCTTAATTCTAAAGCTGTAGAAGTTTTAGGGGCAGAATGGGAAGATAGGATTTCTGTAATATACCAAAAACATGAAGATAAGTTAGTTCCTGTAATTGGTAAGGATGAAGTTTTCGGATGTAAAAGTGGAAACAAACTTACTAAGAGCAAGACTGTTTCTTGTAGAGGAAAAGCTAATACTAAGTTAGCTGAACACGGTACAGAATTTAAATTAATTCCACTAAATAATGATACATTTATCATGGACGGTGGGGTTGATATTCCTTACGTAGAAGACTCTAAAAAGAAACGCGTAGATCCAAAGATTAAAGTAGTTGAAGATGATATTCCAGAAGTTCTTCCTATGGAAGCAACATTAGATGGAGACGGAAGTGAAGAGATTACTGAAGAATTTAAATTTGAACTCTAATAAATTTGCACAATTATGGAAATGAATATTGGATTTGGAGCCAACGAAAAATATGTATCAACTTCTTTACCTTTATTAAAAGCTTGGGAAATTCACGATGTACAATTTGATGGTGTAGAATATGCACAATTTGATGGTAAGAAAGATCCTACTGCGAAGTACGAAGTTCTTAGAATCAAATTCAAGAACGATGAAGGTCAATTTACTCATACTCTGTTTGCACCTAAACCAGGAGATGAGAAAAGAACTACCCGTAAAAACAGCAATGGACATGAAATGGAGAATCCTTCTAATCTAGAGGTATTTACTAAAACCATTGGACATTTATTAGCTGAGGTTTGTCCAGAAGCCTTAAATAAATTATCTGGGAAAAGTACCACATTTGAGAAGTTATGTAAGTTCTTAGAATCAGAAACCAAATCAAAAATTGGTTTCCAGACCAAAATTAAGTTAATAGGAGATAAGGACAATAAACCTCGTTTTCCTTATTTATTGTCTGTATTCGAGCCAGGTGGAGAAGCAGTTATTACAAATAATTGTATTGGTCAGAAACTAGGATTTACTCCTTACGAACTGGATAGGAAGAAGGATATGGAGACAGCTACTCCTACTAAGATGCCTTCCCTAGACTCAGGAGCAAGTAAACCAAATGCAGTAGGACAACCTGTTCAAGCAGAAGACTCTGATCCATTAGATTTTGAGTTATAAAAATTTCTTAGTAACTTTGTGGTTTAATTGATAGTATATGGAAATACAAATTGAACCAACAATAACTAAGGAATTAATATTACAGAGACTATCCCAAGAAGCCATTATGGAACACTATTTAGGTGTCCATGTTGGCAAAGGGTTGTTTTGTTCTCCTTTAAGGAAGGATGAAAATCCCACATGTGCTTTTTTTAAAAATAAGCGTGGAGACTTAATCTTTAAAGATTTTAGAGGCGATTTTTATGGAAATTGTTTTAATTTAGTAATGTATAAATATGGATGTTCATTTCATAAAGCTTTACAAATTATAGCTAATGATTTTGGAATTATACATAGAAAGGATTTAAAAAAACATGAAAAACTTATAGAGTACAGTGGAAACATACTTAAAGAAACAGAATCTTGTATTCTACAAGCTCAAATACAGCCATTTACAAAAAAAGAATTGGAATGGTGGAAATCTTACGGAGTAGAGGAATCTACCCTGAGCAAATTTAATGTATATTCTTGCAAATCAGTTTTTCTAAATGGAGGTTATTTTACATCTTCATCTCCTAATAATTTTATTTTTGGATATTACTATGGATCCAAAAATAATATGGAATTATGGAGGATGTATTTTCCTTTTAGAACCAGATTTAGGTTCTTATCTAATTGGCCATCTAAATTAATTCAAGGAAGTAAACAATTACCTGAATCGGGGGATCTATGCGTTATTACTAAAAGCATGAAGGATGTTATGTGCTTATATGGATTAGGCATAACAGCTATAGCTCCAAATTCTGAAAACTTATTTTTAACTGAAGAACAGTATGAAGTACTAAAGAGAAAATTTAAAGTCATAGTAGTCTTTTATGATAATGATTCAGCTGGTATAAGTAACATGTTCAAAATTAAGAAGAAATTCGGATGTCACTGTCTTTTTATTCCTAAACATTATGGTGCAAAGGATATTTCAGATTTTTATAAAAAATATGGAAGAGATAAGACGATCGAGTTAATTAATGACGGAATACAATGGCTAAATACACGACTGAAGAATTTATCGAGAAAAAATGTAAACCAAAACATGGAGACAAATATGACTATTCCTCTTCTGAATACAAAGGATTAGATGAACCATTTACGTTTATTTGCCCTATACATGGGGAAGTTACCCAAAAAGCAAAATCGCATTTAGTAAGAAGCGGATGTATTAAATGTGATGAGGAAAAAGCAAAAACCAAAAGAAGAGGAGGAAAATATGCTAAAAATAAGGGAAGAGCATATGAGTATAAAATAAGAAATGAATTAAAAGAACTGGGATATCCAGAACTAGTAACTTCGGCTGGAGAAAGTAAGAAAATGGATAACATGAAGGTGGATTTAATAGATCCATCTGGCAGACTTCCCTTTTATGCTCAAATAAAATGTACTAAACCTACTCCTTCTTATCATGCTATAGCAGAGGCTTGTCCATTAAAAGATAAACCTCTCGTTATATTCTGGAATAAACAGAATGTAAAAGAAGGACAGGTTAATATGTCTAGTGAGGGGGAAGTAGTAATCCTTCCTAAAGAATATTTTTACCAATTAATTAAAGCTGCCCAATAAGGGCAGCTTTTTGTATTTATGACAAGATTTAAAGTAAATATACAAAGTGTCTCAGATATAATAACTAATTCTAGTTCCGAAATATTTTCTATACGCACAGACGTATCTCCAGAAACCTTCAGAGAAGTATGGAATAAAATACTTAAAAAATGGGGATATAATATAGAGGATGACGATGATACTATTCTTGGAGATATTTATGAAGAGTCTCCTGGAGAATTGATATTAAGTTATCCAGTTATGTGCAATGTAGGAGAAGACATATCTAGTATACTTAAATTAATATTTGGCTCACAAAATATAACATCTGAATATTATGGTTAATTTGCTAATTATACCTGTACAATCCTTTAGTGACGTAGTGACCAATTCTTCTTCAGAATTATTCGTAACTGATACGAAATTAACTGAAGAGCAAGTATTTAATGTTCTTAAAGAAATAACCACTGGGTTTGAAGAACCTATGAGATTTTCTTTGAATGACTACAGAAAGGCTTTTTATAATAGACCAGCAGACCCATACACTTTAATGTATAAAGGAAATTGGGGATATGGAAGTTACTATGGCACAGTAGAAGGATGGTTTATAGATTTAGAAGACGAATACGCTTTAGCGAGGTATAGAATGGAGAGTGCATCTAATCTTGATGGAAAATACTATAAAAATACCTATATGTTTCTTATAGAATATTTCGATTTTTTAGAGGGATTAGGATATAAAATGGAAGGAAAAAGAGGGTGTGATTATTATGATGTGATGGAAATTCCAGGAGCTTTAGAAAAATGCAAAATCTTTTTTCAGGAATATGAAAAATCCGGAAAACCATTACCGTCATGGTGGAATCCAAAGGAAGAAGAAACTTTACAATACTTAGATGGAAAAATTCTTATAATAAGTACAGAAGACAATTCTATTCCTTATGATACCTTTGATATAATCACAGAACTACTAAACGGATTCCATATACATCTGGGATAAATACACAAGTAAAATGAAATACATTATACAATCATACGTAGACTTAATTACAAATAGCTCTACATCCGTCTTTACTTGGGCTACTAGCCCAGAAGCTGTAAAAGAGATTATAAATGCTGTTTTAAAATCTGCTGGATCTGATTTAACCTGCGACGATCTATTCACTATAAAAGTGGAATATAATTTGGAAGTTGGAGATACAGATGGATGGTATGTTGATGAAGCTAAAGAGGAAATAGAAGAAAATCCTGGTAAACATCCAGATCTTGAGGAATTATTAAAAAATTATGATGATAAAGTTTCTAAAAGACTCTGGAGTGATGCGTCCGATGTAGAAGAGAAAATATACCACTATATGGTAAATAATTGTGGTAGTTTAAGCTTGGATGAATTTGCTAAATCACATAATGAATCAGATCCAGAGTGGTATTATGATTCTTCCTATGTTATTAAATCAAAGGATCCAAGTAACATACATAATGCAGCTATCCTGAATAAGATCAACGGCTTATTTGATTACGATGCTAGCTATTGTTGAGTATAGTGATAATGTTCTAAATCTTCTAAAGGAGTTATTAGGATATTCCCCAATAACATATACATTTGGAGAAATGTTTTCCAAGTATAAAAATTCAGTAAAAAAGAGTAAGAGGAACTTAGCCACTGAAGAAATTTTTTCCTTATCTTATGATTCTCTTCTGTCAGATTTGAAAAGGTCTATTTGGGTATCTATAGATAAGGAAGAACTTCCTCTTATAAATAAACAATTAAAAGTACTAGAGATATGCAACTAAGTATAAAAGTCCAATCAATTTCAGATGTAATAACTAATTCCAGTTCAGAAATATTCAGTATTAGGACTGATATGCCTAAAAAAGAATTACAGTCCTTGATAGAGAAGGTGCATTCCCAATTTAAGTATAATGGAAGTTGGGAAAATTGGGTAGAAATGTCAGATGAAGAAAAAGAAAAATATGACATTAGTTCAGGGATGGGAGGTATATTAGAAGTTAAAACCTTTGATGATTACTATCAAGAATATTTGTCTTATATACCCGAAAACAAAAAACACTTATATACTAAGGAAGTACATGCTATAGGTAATAAGAAGCCTTTAGAAGAACTAGAAAAGGAAATAAGTGTGGATATTGATCATGGGTTTACACATACTATAGACTGGATTTTGGAAAATTTGTTTGTAGTAGATTGCGAGTGCCCAGTAGCGAGAAACAAAGAGGGAGAGTAGTAAAGCTATTGAGCTGGAATGAAGACGATTATATAGTAGATGATGACGGTAATAAAATAGAACAATGAAATTTATAAGTGCTATACAATCATTCAGTGACTTGATAACTAACTCTAGTTCGGAAGTATTTCTAATGCATCCATATTATGTGGACAATTATAGAAATATAAGTGATGAGTGCATAGATATTTGTGCAATAGGAGATTTAGATTGGATAAAAAGTCATAGTGAATATGATGAGTTGTTCTGCAATTACTTATCTATAAAATATAATTGGAGAACTGATGATTGGGATGAAATCGTAGATAATAACTCTGAAGAATTTAATACTTTAAAGGGTTTATACATAGTAAAGATTGAGGATCATTTTCCTACATGTGAAGAAGTCTATGACAATGCAAGGAGTGAATGCTATGCATCAGAATATTGGCATTAATATACAATCATTCGGAGACATAATAACAAACAGTAGTAGTGAAGTATTTTGCACTATTAGCGCTGAAAAGGACGTCTGCGAATTTATCTATGAAATACTGAGTGGGATTTTACCTACAGATGGTGATTCAGAAATACACCCAGTAGTTGATTATAGAAAGAAGGAGGATGAGGATAAAATATGGTATAGTGAGGAAGAGTGGAATAATCTTCCAGAAGCATGGATTGATATAACAATGCCATATGGTTCTGGATATGAAGACTGTGACACCTTTTATAGAGCAGGATTAGAAGCTGTTCTTAAAACTCATAATATACCAGGAAATTATACAATAGATTTTTTATAAAAATATGAACAAGCACGAAGATTTATTTAGTAAGATTAAAGTAAGAAAATTTCCTAACAAGAATTATCATGCTATTTGGCATAATCTTAAAACAGTAAGATTAGGTAAAGGGGTAGCTAGTGAATTGGAACCTGACAGAAGTGAGTTTTATGACGTAGGTATTAACACTAGGTGTAATGCTGAATGTCCATTCTGCTATGTGAGTGCTACAAATAAAGGAACTGATTTTCAAGACATTTGTGAAACATGGAAAAAATGGATGGCTACATTCCCTGAAGATAAACAGGTAGAAAGTACTAATGTTATTGTTACAGAGAAACCTTTTCAAATAGCAATTGGTTCTACTGGAGAACCTACTATTCATCCTCAATTTTGTGAGTTTCTAAAAACAGTATATGATAGCGGAGTAGTCCCTAATTATACTACTAACGGAATTGTATTATCGGATGAGTCTACTTCTTTGGCTAGAAATATATTGGAGTATACATCTAAATATTGTGGTGGAGTAGCTGTTAGCTTTAGTAACCCGGTTTTAAGGGAAAGAGCTACAAAAGCCGTAAACAATTTATTGTCTTTATCTGATGTAAAAGTGAACATACACCACATTATATCAGATAATAAGTCAGTGGATGAGTTTTTAAAAGTGGTAGAAGAATATGGTAAAAATATTTATTATCATGTGTTATTACCACTGATGCCATCTGGTAGAAGTAAAGAAGGATTACAAGAAGGAACATGGGAGTATCTAGAAGATGTTCTGTATAAAGATCCTTGGAAATATAAAAATGTGTCCTTTGGTGCTCATTTTATTAATCAACTAGAAAAGAGTAATAAAATTAAAACCTGGATGTATCCAGCAGAATCTCTTAGTAAGAATATTATTCTAACTAAGGATTGTGTAAAAATAACTCCCAGCTCATTTAACCTAAAACCAATCAAAGAAATCAACTTATGAAAATGTTAGATGTAGTTCTACCTGATTCTCATGAAACGGTAGATTTATGTGATGGAAATGCAGATCAAGGTTTATTTCTAGTATTTAGTAAAAATGGAGATTTTATAGGAGTAATATTGTACGATTTGGACTCTGATTCCTATAAGCTAGAAACGGCTACTAATGGAGCATCATTATGTAGTGATTCTAATACAAATGACTTAATAGTATTTTATAATAAACTACAGTATAGGTTTCCAGGGTCTTATTTAAAATATGCAAAAACTCAATCATGAATAACTTATTATTAGGAGCAATAGTAGGAGATATATTTGGTCAGCCCTATGAATTTAAAAAATCTAGACAAAATAGTCCATGTTTTGACCTATTCGAAAATAAGGGGAAATTCACTGATGATACAGTATGTACAATAGGTGTAGCTGAAGCTATTATTCATAATCCAAAGAATCCTGATTTTACAACTTTTGTATCAAAGTGGTGTAGTAAGTATCCATATGCTGGATACGGCAAATTATTTAAAAAATGGATAGTTTCTGACAAGAAAGAACCTTATGGTAGTTATGGTAATGGCTCGGCAATGAGGGTTAGTCCATGCGGATATTTGTATGAATATGAGGATGTTCTTTATTTTTCTACCAAACAAGCAGAAATAACACATAATCATAAGAAAGGAATTATAGGAGCTAATTGTGTAGCTGATTTGATATGGTCTGCTCGTGAAGGTTACACAAAGAAAGAATTAACTGATATTGCTTCTGAATATTACCCAAACTATGATTTTGATGCACCTATTGAAAAAGTAAGAAAAGGATATACCTTTGACTCTAGTTGTGAAGGGTCTGTGCCCCAGGCTATTAGATGTTTTCTAGAATCTACCAGCTATGAGAGTTGTATTAGAAATGCTATATATTTAGGTGGGGATGCAGATACAATAGGAGCAATATCTGGAAGCATAGCATATGCTTATTGGAAAGAAATGAATGAAGATATGAAAGACTACGCTCTGGAAATATTACCAAAAGAGATGATTAAGGTTATTAATGATTTCGATAATTTCATCAAACAACAATGAATACTTATTTGATACCTGTTTTCGATGGAAGCTCTGTTTTTATAGAAAAAATTACAGCCAGAAGTTTAGCATCTGCTGAGGATCGATTTATTGATCTATATCTTCCAAGTGATGAGGATGTTCCAGCAGACTGGGAAGACTTTGTAGCCATTATGGAAGAAGCAGGATATGCAATAGGAAATTTTTACGAAATATCTGAATTTTAAACAAATAAGATGAATAGATTAAGAATTGCGTTAGACATTGACGACACATTAGGAGGTTTTTATCAGGCATATAAAGAAAAATTTAATGCCGATAAAAACCCTAAGGTAATGGAAGGATATATAATAACTAGAAATGTTTATAAATTAAGAAGAGATAGAGATTTCTGGTTAAGTCTTCCTAAAATAGACTGGATTAACTTTATTCCAGAAATGTACTGCACTAAGAGAATAAATCCTAAATCTTGGAGCAGAAAATGGTTGATTGACAATGGTTTTCCAGATAGACCTATATATCAAATGATATACCAACACGGGAATAAGGCTGATTTGATTAAAGGAAGATGTGATGTACTAATCGACGATTCTGTATCTAATGTTTATAAATGTATTCAATCTGGAGTTCCAGCTTTATTAATTGATAGACCTCATAATCAATATGCTGGCCCAGAATACAGAATATATAGTTTGGACATAGATGAAATTGTTGAAGCATATAGAATATTGAATGGAAAAACAACTTTTTGATTGGAAAGATTGGGATGAAATGGATTTTCTAGTGGTAGAGTTTTATAATTGTACTTTTAATACTGATGTTGGAAAGTATAAAAAAGGAGATAAGGTAAGCTCTATACTTATGGATTATTCAAATGGGATTATAAAGATATATGAAAACTTAGATACTTGTGTAGAATATGAACTAAGTTTTCTTATACATGAAATTGAGTGATATAAAAATAATTCCTATATTAGAATCTATAAAAGCATTAGATATATCTGATCAGGAGTATTTTAGCCAAGAATACAAAAAATACATAAGTAATTCAAGTCTATCTCTTATAAATCCCGAACAAGGAGGTAGTCCTCAATTATACTATGAGGGATTGAGTGCTCATCCTAAGTACATGGATTCTATGGTGTTTGGAAGTGCTGTTCATCAACTAATATTGCAGCCAGATGATTTTACTCTTATAGAAAATGTAAATAGACCTACAGCTAAAGCTGGGTTTATGGCAGACGAATTATATCCTATATTTATTAAAAATGGGGATATAACTTTTGATGATATAATTAAAGCGTCAGACAAAATAGACTACTATAAGGGGAAAATGGATGATAAAAAGGCTGATGCTTTGAGGTTGAAATGTAAAGATTATCATTCTCAAAGGAGAGCCTATGAAAATGGAAGTAGTTTTAATGAGTTAAAAGAGCCTATTTATTTAGATGAGAAATCTAGATTTAAGCTAAGAGAATGCTTAAAATCAGTAAAAAATAATCAGGAAATACAAAAACTATTAAATCCTGATAGTTTATTGTCAGAACCAGAATCAAAGAATGAGATATGTATTCTCTTAGATGTAAAGGCCATTTACCCAAGTAAAGAAGAAAGAATATTATCTTTGAAAGCCAAGATAGATAATTATACTTGGGATGAATCAATAGGGGAATTGGTCATTAATGATTTAAAAACTACTGGGCACGAAATCTCTGAGTTTCAAAATAGTTTTTATAAGTACCACTATTATAGACAGATGGCTATGTATAGTTGGCTACTATTCTTGTTACTTGGTCAAGATCAAAAATTGAGTATGAAATCTAATATGTTATTAGTATCTACAATACCTCCTTATAATTCTGGAGTATTTAAGGTACTAGATACTCATATAAAGAGAGGCATGAATGAATTTTCTGAATTACTTAAAAGAGTAGCATATCACGAACAATATGGATACGATATTGAACAACCCGAATTATGAGGAACTAAAGGGAATATATTCTAAGTACTTTAGTTTGGGAGGTATAGCTGGAGATATAAATAACAAATTTGGTCTTATTTCCTTAGTAGGATTTTTGACTTATCAAGCTAGACAAAAAAATCCAGATGCCACTTGTTATCAAGTAATAATGAAAGTGACTGAGGGAAGACACTTTCCACAGGAGTATGTTAGAGGATTATCTATAGTATGTGAAGACTTCATGTATGGTGTAAAAACATTTAATACCTGTGGATGCAAGTCCGCTAAGGAAATGATAACTCAAATAAATAATATATTAGACAATTGGCTCCCATTTTGAATGTAAATGAAAAAATAGCTTGCAGAAATGAATATAATATTAAAATTCTTGACGAGCTATCTAATATGTTAAAAGAGTATCCTGAATTAAGATTTGGGCAAGCTCTTATAAATCTGGGTATTTGTGAGGATACTCCAGAATTGTGGTTCAGAGAAAGTGTTGATACTTATTATGAGATGAATCATAGGAAGTAAGTATTAATAACTTTTATATAAACAAGAAAAGCCAGATCAAAAAATTACAATTTTAGATTTTTTTATCCACAGACCATTTGGTCAGATCAAGTTTTTGTAGTATCTTTGTATCACTCTTTCGGGAAGAAAGAGTAGTTCAAAACTACAAAATTTAACACAAAAAGATTTGGTGGACTCACCTAAAAGTACTATCTTTGTAGTACAAAAAGCAACGAGATCAAGGATAATGAATTAATGAATTTTTAAATTGTAATAATTATGGCTAATTTTAAGAGAGTAGAAGTAAAAGCATTTACTAGAGCAGAAGCAGTAGAACAAGTAAAGGACACATTTTTCGTACAACGTGATGCTACACAGGCATGGAAGAAAGCAGGAGAGCCTTCTCCATTAGACAAGGAATTTAAGACATTTTGTGCTAACTATTTAGAGAAGCACACGAAGAATGCACCAGGAACAGCTTGCTCCATCACTTATAAACCGGGGTCTGCTGATACAAGGGAACGTCCTTACAAAATGAATGATGTAGTAAATGAAAAAGGAAAACGTAAGTATGTAACTACTTATATTATTAAGAACAAAGAAACTGGAGAAGAACTAGCAAAGACAACTGAAAACAAAGCTAAGGCTAAAGAACTAGCTAAGAAGCTGTATACAGAAGGTGGATACAGAGGTTCTGTAATTTGCAATTATACTAAGGAAGTTGCAGAGGGTGAACCAATTGCATTTACAATGGATTATGCTCCGTCTAAGAGTTCAAAAGAAGGTCATTACATCTTCTTCGGAATCGAGAAAGACTAATTTTACTTCTCTCGCAATATCTTTATAGGAGGGTTATCTGATTACAGATAGTCCTCCTTTATTTTTTTATATAAGTAAAATTTTATGGCAACAAGATTAGATACATATCATAAAGTAATAGATTTATTAACAGAAGCAAAACAGCAAAAAATAAGTTTGCAAAAAGTATGTATTAACAATTCTTTATCCAGTAACTACTTATATCAAGCTGTAAGAAACATAAAGCTACAGCATGATATAGAAAATGCTCTATATCAAGAAGTAGTACAATTATATGATGATGTAGTTAATAAAAGGTGGGATACTGATAGGAGAAATATAGAGGATATATTTTCTGATACTGTCATTAAAAGTACTACCGAATTTAAGGAAGAGTATACTGACGAGCTTCCTGATTTAGATCTAAAAGCCGAAATAAAGAGGCTCTTATCAGAATATAATGGAGAAGAATTGAAAGAAAAAATTGAGAAATTAATAGATTAAAATTTCTCTCAAATTAAACTATAGTAAAACAAAGAAATTTGAAAAATATGAGTACATTTAAGGAAGAAATTTGCACAGAAGTTGAAGATTATAAAGAATCAGAATCTTTAGCATCAGTAACTATCGTTAGAAGTAATACTGTTAAATTAGATTCTGGAAAAGGAAAGATTGTAAAATATAAGGTAGATGTTAAAGTACGAGATTCAAGAGATTTCTATGCAGAGCTTTCTAGGGATGAGGCTGAAAAATTGTTTGGACTTTATACTTATTATGGTGGTAATGTTACAGCTAGAAATGTAACAAATGAGTTTCCAAGATTTACTTTATCAGAAGTAAAGAAGATATTCAGGGCATTCAAATTGACTAAAGATAGTGCTTGGTTCCCTCCTCACATGGGGGAAGAATTAACAGAAGAGCAGTTATCAGAATATAGAATGAGCCTAAAAGAAAGAGCAGCTTTCAAATATGCAGATGCTAGACAAGAGAGGGATTTTAAGAATGTCATTAACAAAATGGCTTCGGAAATCAATGAATTGAAAAATTCTAGGGAGTATTTTAATTCTCTTATGGAAAATTTCGTCAACAACCCCAATATTGAATTTGAAAGAAAGCCTATTCCAATCATTAAAAATGACAACTCTAAGACTCTGATCTTATTCCTAGCCGATATGCACATAGGAGCTAAAGTAGAATCTGGATCTATGTATGAAAACAACTATGATATGGAGGCAGTGCAGGAAAGAATTATCACTATTATCTCTTATTTGTATAGTCTGGGAAGATTTTACAAAATAGTAGTAGTAAATGTGGGAGATGCATTGGATGGAATGGACAATCAAACTGCAAGGAGAGATCATTTCATGCCTCAAAATATGGATAATAAAGAGCAAGTTTATGGATATATTTCGGCTATTAGGTATTTGTTCCAAGAAATGATAAATTTAAAGCTGGCTGAATCTTATAGCTTTTTATCAGTGCCCTGCGGTAATCACGGAGGTATTACAGAATGGACAGCTTCTAATCTAGTAGCAGCTCAATTAAAATTGGAATATCCAGATATAGAAGTATATGTATCTGATTCATTCTTTTTGAGATATGATGTTGATGAATATACATATTTTATATGTCATGGCAAAGATGATAAATTTATGAAAAAAGGATTACCTATGAACTTAGATCCTAAAAATGAGGTCCTTTTAACTCAATACATTGCATCTCAGCCAAATCTTAAGAAAAATGTAAATATAGTTAGTGGAGATTTGCATAATGAAGCTATGGGCAGAGGAAAAGCTTTCAAATATTGGAAAGTTGGATCGTTTTTCGGCTCTTCAGATTATTGTATGTTAGGATATGGCAACACTCCTGCACATGTAAATTATCACATAATAGAAGATAATATATTACTTAATGGCACTATAGAATTACAAAATAATGATTGATATAAAACTAAGTGATGGAAATCTGGAATTATTTCTAAGTAAGTTTGAGACATACGATTTATTAAAATTCAGACTTATGAAATTACTTGATTGTAACCAAGACCAAGTAATAGATAGAACTATGGAAGACTTTACTATAGAGTTAACTGGAAGCCTAGATGTGTGTATGTCTTTTGATGGTGCAAAAATAGATGAGATTTTTGAGGGATATAGGGAATTAATGGAGTTTGATGAAGAAGATCAAGACATTATTTTATCTTACTTGGACCTGAATGGAGACAACATATCTTTAGGAAAGAGTGCTATGTATGAAGCTTTAGACGAGTATTTTGGAGAATTTGAGTCTGATAGAGAGGCAGCCTACTCAGTTTTAACTGAATGTTTAGATATGACTAGAACTCAAGCATCTTATGTATTAGATACTTTAGAATGTGTTGATAAGGTAGTGGAAAATTCATTAGTTAACTACGGTAGTAGGTACTATTTAATATAATTTGAATGAAAATTAGTATTGATGAGTTATTAAAAGGTAAAGGAACGATTATTAAAGATAGAGAATATCTTCCAACTAAAAGCTATGTAGAACCGTTCCTAGATCGAATGAGCAAATTCACAGATGATATTAGAGTAGAGGTTAGATTGCCAGATCAGATTACCAAATTGGATTCCACAGAGGATATTACTTATAATAGAGTGTGGGTCCAGGCTGTTATGCCAGGAGAAGGTATATTTGATAACCATCAAGAGGTTGTAGGATTCTTATACGGATTGGATGTTAGAAAGCCAATCGTTAAGATTTATAGAGGTGCTTTAAATATGGCTTGTACTAACCTATGTGTATTTAACCCTTCATTTTTAAATACTCAAGAGTTAGAACCAAATACAGCCATAGATTATAGACCAATTAAAACTTTAATGGAGCAAACTAATGATGTGAAAGTATGGTTAGAAAAATTATCTGACACATTTTTTAGTAGAGACAGAGAAAGTTTAGAAAGAGAATTAGGAAGATGGGTTCATAATTCTATGGTTAGAAGTTATGATGGAGGATATGGTAAGGTAAAATTAGCTACATCTTCTCCAGTAACAGCATTTAAAAAATTATTCATAGATGCTAAATCTCCTTATTATATAGAGGAGGATGTGGACCAAGTAGATATGTTTACTGTTTATAATGCCTTTACTCAGATTATAACTGATGACGATAAAGATATTATGAATAAGGTAGAAAAGACCTTACTATTAAAAACAATACTTGAACTTTAATGTTAGTAATAAAACGTAATCATACAGTAGAGCCGTTTAATTGGGATAAACTGGAACAATCTTTAATTAAAGCATTTCATGCTTGTAATGAACCTGTAGATGATGAAATCATAGATCAAATAGTAGATGATATGTGTTTTCAAAATATAGTAAGTGCTCAGCAAATACAAAATCAAGTAGAAAACGCTCTCATGATGAATGACTATGGAGAGGTTGCTAAGACATTTATTATATATAGGTATAAGGAAGATGAAAAGCAGGCTATAATTGCTAAAAAGAAATTTATAAAAGATTACGCCAGAGCTATTAATGCAGCCACAGGCAGCAAAGTAGACTCTAATGCTAACGTAACTGAGAAGAATGTTGCTACTCTTAATGCAGAATTATTTAAAGCTGATACTATTAAATTAAATAGGGCTAGGTTGGTAGATAAAATTAGGGAACTTTATGGAGAGGATTTGGCTAAAGAATATATTAGGCAATTGGAATCTCATGAGCTGTATAAGCATGATGAAACTAGTATCATGCCATACTGTGTAGCTATAACTATGTATCCATTTCTTTTAAATGGTTTACAGGACTTAGGAGGGTTATCTGCAAAGCCAAAGAATTTAGATTCCTTCTGTGGAATATTTATTAATTTGTGCTTTGCTGTAAGTTCTCAGTTTGCAGGAGCTTTAGCAACTGGTGAGTTTTTAATGTATTTTGATTATTTTGCCCGTAAAGAATGGGGTGACGACTATTATAAATATCCTGATGCTAACTGCCAGATGAGATTTGAAACTGATACCACACTAGAAGGAGCACAATTAAATTCTATAAATTCTGCTAAACTTACTGAAACCAGAACAATAGAAAAAGTAATTGAACAAAAATTCCAACAAATAGTGTATTCCATGAATCAGCCTGCTGCTGCAAGGGGATTTCAAAGTATTTTCTGGAATATAAGTTATTTTGATAAGAACTACTTCGATGGAATGTTTGGAGAGTTTTATTTTCCTGATGGAACTCAACCAAAGTGGGATTCCCTTAATTGGCTTCAAAAGAAATTTATGAAGTGGTTCAATAAAGAAAGAACTAAAACTATTCTTACGTTTCCAGTAGAAACTATGGCTTTATTAACAGATGGACAAGATGTAGTCGATAAAGAGTATGCTGATTTTACCGCTGAAATGTACGCAGAAGGACATTCCTTCTTCACTTATATGTCTGATTCTGCTGATAGTTTATCAAGTTGTTGCAGACTAAGGAATGAAGTAACTGAAAATCAATTTAGTTATTCTCTAGGAGCAGGGGGTATTGCCACTGGTTCTAAATCAGTAATGACTCTTAATATTAACCGTTTAGTGCAAAATGCAGTAAGAAATGGATATGATATGTTAGATTATCTAAGAGAAAATGTTAGAAAAGTACATAAATATCAAACTGCTTTTAATGAGCTACTAAAAGAGTTTTATGAAGAGGGATTATTGCCAGTGTATAAAGCTGGATTTATCTCCTTGGATAAGCAATATTTAACTATAGGAATAAATGGAGTAGTAGAAGCAGCCGAATACCTAGGTATAGACATAAGTGATAATCCTACATATAAGGAATTTATGCAATCTATTCTATCTTCTATAAGTGAAGAAAATAAAAAAGCTAGAACAAAAGAACTTATGTTTAATACAGAATTTGTTCCAGCTGAATCTCTTGGAGTTAAACATGCCAAATGGGATAAGGAATCGGGATATATAGTACCTAGAGAATGTTATAATTCTTATTTCTATAAGGTAGAGGATACTACACTAAATGTGTTAGATAAATTCAAGCTACATGGTGGAGACTATGTTAAATACCTTGATGGAGGTAGTGCTCTACATATGAACCTAGAGGAGCATTTAACTAAAGACCAATATAGAAATCTACTGAAAGTGGCAGCAGTGAATGGAACAAATTATTTTACTTTTAACATTCCTAACACCATCTGTAATGAGTGTGGACATATAGATAAAAGATATTTACATGAATGTCCATCTTGTGGAAGCAAAAATATAGACTATGCTACTAGAGTTATAGGATATCTAAAAAGAGTATCTAATTTTAGTGAAGCTAGACAAAGGGAAGCAAATAAACGATATTATTATAAAGGATAAATGTTGAAATATGTAAACACTGATGTAGTATTCCAGGAAATTCCTAATGAAACTACTTTAGCAATAAATATATCCAATTGTCCATGCCATTGTAAGGGCTGCCATAGTTCTTACTTGGCAGGGGACATTGGAACTGAATTAACAGCCCACTCTCTTTTGGAATTGCTTAAAAAGAACAAAGGAATAACCTGTGTAGCTATGATGGGAGGCGATTCTGAACCACAGGAAGTAGAGTATTTTTCTGAATTAGTAAGGAATATAGCTGGATTAAGATATGCCTGGTATTCAGGAAGGCAAGAGCTTCCGAAAAATATAGATATATCCAAATTCAACTATATTAAATTAGGTCCTTATATTGAGGAACTGGGAGGTCTAAAAAGTCCTACCACTAATCAAAGATTATACGAAGTCAAAATGTGTAAAGAATTAGATGAAAAAGGTAATCCAATATATGGATTAGAAGACATAACAGAAGTATTTTGGAAGTAAATGTTTGGAGCTGGATTTACATTTTCATTAAAACCAAAAATAGAAACAGTAAAACTAGGAGAAGAACAAATAGATGCTTTAAAAAAGTTGGAAGAATTTGTATCAAATAAGGAAAAATGTATTACTTTAAGTGGCAGTGCCGGAACAGGTAAAACCACAATATTAAGGGAGTTCATTGATTACTTGGATGATGAAGAAATTAGTTATGCCTTAGCTGCTCCAACACATAAAGCTAAATTAGTTATAGAAGCTCTTACTGGCAATGAGGCGCAGACGGTGCATCAGTTATTAGCATTGTCTCCCAATATAGAAATATTTGCTCTAGACTATAGAGAGTTAATTTTCGAGACATCAAAATCAAATCCTAATTTTAGTATGACTATACCATATAACGGAATAGTTATAGTGGATGAGGCTTCAATGATAAATGATGATCTATTTCAATTGCTAATTGACAAATGTGGATCAGTAAAAGCTAAAATAGTGTTTGTGGGGGATATAAAGCAAATTCAGCCAGTAAAGGCAAAAACTACTTCTAAGGTATTTAATCTTCCAAATATTATAACCTTAACTAAGATATATAGGCAGGCAAAAGATAGTCCTGTATTATCTATATTATCAACTCTTAGAGATCATGCTACTTCTAAATTTGAAACAATGAAAGGAGAACATGATTCGTTTAACGTATATAATTCCGCAAAGGATTTTATGTTAGCTGCTCAGCCATTTCTCAAGGAATCAGTAAGTACAAAAAACGTATTAAATTGTAAAATATTAGCATACACTAATGCTAGAGTTAATTCATTTAATAACGTAGCAAGAAAAGTGATATTTGAGAAAGACTCTGACAAAGAGTTCAATAAAGGGGAGATTTTAACTGGATATGATAATTTTGAGTATGATAATTATAAATTTTGGAATTCATTAGATTATGTAATAACTAATGATCCCTTCCAAATAAGTAAAAGGATACCTAATATGAATGAATCTATACTTGGATACAATTTAGAGTTATATGATTCTGTTTATAAAAGTACTCATAGTGTATTTGTTATATCTAGAGAAAATGATACTCAAACCCTTATTAATTTATCTAACTTAATAGAAACTACTAGATTAAGAGCATTGGAGTTAAAGTCTAAAGGCAAGAGAGCTACTGACACTTGGAAAAGATATTTTGAAACTTTAAATAGTTTTGCTACACCGTTTAATTTATTCTATGACAATAGAGTAATTAAAAAGAAAACCTTTGATTATGGATATGCTTCTACTGTGCATAAGTCACAGGGAAGTTCTTACAATAGAGTATTTGTTGATATGGGTAATATAGGAAAAGTTCAAGATTCAGAAGAGTTAAGACAATTACAGTATGTTGCTGTATCTAGAACTAGAGGGGACGCTTATATTTTAGTATGACAATCAAAATTGTTTATTCAATAGGGCAAGGAGATAGTATAGGAGAACAATTAACAAAAGCTTTGGATAAAAGAGATGAAAATTCTTTGATAAAGTTTAATTTAGTATCTTATAACGAAGAACATCATAAACAAAGAAAAGATGCTTTGCAACTAAAAGCGTCTTGTGGAGCCAGATTATTGCCATTTTGTGCAATATATAATGATGATAAAGAAATAATAAAAGCATTCTATTCAGAAGTAGGAGAATGTACTGTTTCAAATATTTTAGAATATATAGATAACGAAGTACTATGACAAATAAGATTTTAATTATACCAGATGTTCATGGAAGAACATTTTGGAAGTACGCTATAGACAATATAGACAAGTACGATAAAGTAATATTTTTAGGAGATTACTTAGATCCTTATTTTTGGGAAGTTATCTCATTTGATTTTGCCATTTCTAACTTTAAAGAGATTATAAAATTCAAAAGAGACAATATGGACAAGGTAATTCTTTTGAAAGGTAATCATGATTGGCATTATATAAGCCTACAGTTCATGGATTGTTCCAGATTGAATTATGGAAAAAGAAGTGAAATGAATCAACTATTTCAAGATAATAGTGATTTATTTCAGACCATCCATATAGAGAAAAATTTCATATTTTCCCATGCTGCAATACATCAAGAATGGTTGGACAAATATGATATATCTATATATGATTTAAAATCCCAAAACTTTTCTACCAATTTCTTAGAAGATATAAGTTCTTGGAGGGGAGGGTTTGATGATGTAGGTAGTTGTGTTTGGGCAGATATTAATGAATCTCAAAGACATAAGTTAATAGATGGATATTATCAAATAGTAGGGCATACTCAATTGGAGAGTGCCCCCTATATTACAAAAAACATAGCTTGTTTGGATGTAAGAAGGCCATTTAGTTTAAACTTGGAGACTAATTCTATTTTAGATATAGATACTAACACAGAACATAAAATATATGATTAAGTGTACACCTAAACCAGTAAAAAGAGGAGCTATCCAATTTGGACCTCATAGTCTTGCAGAAATAATTGATACTATAGGTCCAGATAATATGGACGATCATATGGGTCAATCACTAGTTAATACTAAGAGACATGGATGGCAAAATGTTGATTATGGAGATTATTTAGTATTTGATGAAGATAATAGACTTTTGAAAGTACTAAAAGCTAATGATTTTAAAAATAATTATTCAGTAAATGATTGAAGTAAAAGTATTAAACAAATCAAAAAATTCACTTCCAGAATATGCTACAACTAATTCTGCTGGATGTGATTTAATGGCAGATTTTTCTGATGTAACATCAAAAATTATGGCATTTAATTCCTTTACTACTTGGAATGAAGATAAAACAGTATTGGAAAGTGTTACTATCCGTCCAGGAGGAAGAGCATTAATTCCTACTAATCTATTTATAGCTTTACCGGAAGGATACGAAGCTCAAGTTAGACCTAGAAGTGGGCTAGCTATTAAAAAAGGTATTACTTGTTTAAATACCCCAGGAACTATTGATGCTGATTATAGAGGAAACGTAGGAGTTGTTCTTGTTAATTTAGGAAATGAGAATTTTGAAATTAAACAAGGAGATAGAATAGCTCAAATGGTTATATGTAAAGTAGAACAAATATCTTGGAAAACTGTTATTGAGTTAGACTCTACAGACAGAGGAGAGCAAGGATTTGGGCATTCTGGAGTATCTTCCACACCTACTCCAGAAGCAGAACCAGTAAGAGACAATATAACTCCTAATTTAACAGCAGAAGAGATCTTATCTGAAAAACCTAAGTCTAAAAATACAGTAAAGTCTAAAAAGTGATAGGTCAAAATACTTTAATTTCTAGGGATTCTAAAGGTAAGATAAGAGTAGTAGAAATAAGTTATCAATGGGAAGATGATCATAATGGATTCGTTATTAGACGATATACTTCTCAATATGGAGGAAAAATAACTACTCAACCTGAAATAGTAATAAGTAAAGGAAAAGCTAAACGTACTGTTACTGAACAAGCTAGATTAGAGTATAATTCCCACTTGAAAAAATATCAAGACAAGGGATATAAACTTTTAGACAAAGAGATAAGCAAATATTCTAAGGAGGATTTAGATAAAATCCTTCCTACTGATACTACAGATGCTAACGGAATGGTAAAACCTATGTTAGCTAAAGACTTTAATAAGGTAGCTAGTTCTGCTTTAGAGAAAAAATGGTTAGCTAGCCGTAAGATAGATGGAGTGCGATGCTTGATGTACTACAAAGATGGGGAAGTTCATACAGCTAGCAGAGGAGGGCAACATTATGACTATTCTACCAAACATATAACAGGGCATTCGGATATGATTAAGTTATTTGAAGAAAACCCTGATATAATACTGGATGGAGAATTGTATATACATGGAAGACCTCTACAATACATAAGTGGTCTGGCTAGGTTGGAAACTGATGTTTATAGTAAATGTGAAGCCTTAGAATATTGGATTTATGATGTAGTAGATCCTAATTTGACATTCGAAGATAGACTAGAAATGTTAGAGGACGTAGTAACTCCATACTTTCAAGATTCTGATATAAAGGTAGTTATGGTAGAACATACCCCATGTGAAGGATGGAGTGAAATAAAAACCCTGCATGATAAGTATGTTTCTGAAGGCTTTGAAGGAGTTGTTATACGTAATCCAAGTAAGACATATGGAATCAATAAGAGAACTAATGATATGATTAAGGTAAAGTCATATTTGGACGATTGCTTTAAAGTTGTTGATAAAGAGCCTGGTCTTAGGGGATCCGAAGATATGGTTTTTATTTTAGAAACTCAAGATGGAAAACGCTTTAAAGCCAAACCTTTTGGAGACAGAGAACTAAAAAAGGAATATTGGGAAAACTTTGAATCTAAGTATAAGGGAAAAATAGGAGAATGTAAATTTTTCTATTATTCGGAAGACGGAATTCCCTTGCAGCCAAGTTTTAAAGCTTTTAGGGATGATTTGGAATAATCCCTTTAAAACTTAAATTCTATTTTGAAATCTTTAAATTATTTTATAATTTTGTGTTTTATTAAAACAAATAAATTATGGAAGAAATATTTAGAGACATACCAAAATTTGAAGGACTATATCAAGTTAGTAATTATGGTAATATTAAGAGCTATACTAGAAAAAGACTAGGTAGAGGAGGGAGTGTGAGAATTTGTCCAGGAAAAATCTTACGTCACAAAATTAATAATAGAGGTTATCACCAAATAGATTTATTTGATTTAAATGGAAAATCTCATAGATTTTTGATACATAGATTAGTGGCAGAAATCTTTCTAGTAAATCCTAACAATTTGTCACAAGTTAACCACAAAGACAATAATCCTAGTAATAATTGTATAGATAATCTAGAATGGTGTAGTAATTATGAAAACAATTTGTGGAAAAAGATAACAAGTCCAGAAAAAGAAAAGGTTGCAAAAAGTGTATTACAATATTCTTTAGACGGAAAACTAATCAAAGAATGGATTTCGGCTAAATCAGCTGAAACTGACGGATTTGATCATTCTGCTATAAGTAAATGTTGTAGAGGTAAATTAAAATCCCATAAAGGATTTATATGGAAATTTAAGGATTATGAGTAAATATAAGCTTCAAAATGCCAGAGAAATAGCTGCTAAAATAGCAGAAAGACTAGTTGAAGCTTCTGGTACAGAAGAAACTGGAGAAGATGAGGAATTATATGAAGGAGTATATGAATCACTCTATAACACGCTGAAAGTGTGGGATAAAACTACACTTGACAACATTAATAGTCTTATATGAAACTAATTAAATTTTATACTCAAACGTGTGGCCCATGTAAGGTAATGAAACCGATAGTAGATAAACTAATATCTAATCATCCAGAAATAGAATACGAAGAAATTGATTGTACTGACGGAGTTCCTGATGAATGGGCACAATCTGTAAGAAATGTTCCTACTATACTAATAATCAAAAAGGATAAACCTAATGAAAGAATAGTAGGGATCAAGACTTATGAATATTTAGAAAGTATGCTATGACAATAGATAAACTAATAGGAGAGGCATTGGTAGGAAAATATATTAAGGACTGCCAGTGCCTTTATTATATAACTGAAGCTGAAGGTTGTACTGTGGCTGGTATAAAAATTGATACAGAATTGATGATTCCTATAGATATGGAATGGTTTGATAATGTATCTAATATAAGTTTTGATGCCGAAGTACTAACTAAAGAAGAATTTATAGAGGAATTAAAACAAGCTTTAAACGAAATTAAAACAAAAATAACAGATGAATTTATCAAGAAGTAAAAATTTCAATGCTAATTATGCAGCAAAAATCGTGAATATCCAAGAATTTCACTCTCATTCTAATCCAGAAGTAACTAAATTAAAATGCTGCAAGGTAGATGGATTTAATGTTATTACCGGAATAGATTCAAAGCCAGGATTTTATATTTATTTTCCGGTAGAGTGCTGTATAGACAAAGAATTTTTAGGTAAAAATAATTTGTTTAGAGATGCTTCCATGAATGTTGATCATTCCAAAACCGGGATGTTTGAAGACAAGGGAAGAGTAAAGGCTATTAAATTAAAGGGAGAAATTAGCGAAGGATTTATTATTCCTATAGAATCCTTTAATTGTTTTATAGACAGTCCTGTTGTAATTGATGACTCTGAAGTAGGAGTAGATTTTGATACTATAGATGGAAAATTGCTATGTAAAAAGTATGTTCCGAAATATCAAAGGACACCTGGAACTTCAGGATCTAAACAAGGAAAACAACCTAAAAAGAAAGCAGATGCAGAAGTTTTAGAAGGACAGTTCCATTATCACGTAGATACCACCCTCCTAAAGAAATGTCCTTATGTAATCAAACCTGATTCATTGATTTCTATTACTGCAAAAGTACATGGAACCTCCGGAATCTCTGCAAATGTAATGATTAAAAAGCAACTTCCTAAATCATTCTTCGATAAAATAATGAGAAGGCAGAAATATATAGAGGAATACCATAGTTTCTGCAGTTCTAGAAAAGTGATTCAAGATCCAATTCTAAATGAAAGAGTATCTGGGTATTATGGAGGAGCAGATGTTATGGGAAGAAATGAGATTCATAATCTCTTATTTGGTAGTCTTCCAAAAGGTATGACTGTATATTACGAGATACTAGGATATTGGCCTAATGGTGCTCCTATTCAAGGAAAGTGGGATTATGGATTTGAAAAACCAGAATCTCCAAGTAAATGGAAATATGGAAAAAACTATGGAGTAGAAGTATATCGTATTACTTATACCAATCTTGACGGTGCTGTATATGAGTTTAGCGCTAGACAAGTTCAACAATTATGTGAAAAAATGGGATGGACTCCTGTAGAACAATATTATTATGGGTATGCAAAAAATCTATATCCTGACTTAGACGTAACAAACCATTGGAATGATAACTTCGTTGAATGTCTATCTAAAGATAAGAGATTTAATATGGAAATGTATAGTCCTCGTTGCATTAACAAAGTGCCACATGAAGGCATAGTAATTAGAAATGAATCTCTTAACATTGATGTATATAAACTAAAATGTTTTGCATTCTTGGAAAAGGAGAGAGCAGCTTTGGACAAAGGGGAATTTGATATTGAGGCTGAACAATAATGATAGAAAACATACACGAAATAATCTCTGATTATAAAAGAATAAAAAGAAATGTAGAAGGTATTGTAAGGGACACTATTCATGATGAAAGTGTCCCTTTGCTTATTAGAGCTGATATTTTATTAAGCAGCGAATTAGGAAGATTATTTGTTTCAGAAGAGGAAAAGGACTTTTCCCTAAAAGATCTTTTATCTGATATGTCCAATCCTGATTTGTCTGAGGCAGAATTGGAATCTTTGTATAAACAGTTAGAATGGTTCGTTAATAATGAGATAGTAGAAATTATAAGTATATATGAGTAGTTATTTAAATATTTATGTCAGAGTAAGATCTGATCTATATAAAATAGAAAGAATCAAAGACACAGAATATCATAAACAGGGAGATGTTATTCTATTTGATTCCTATAGCAGAAATTGTAAGATATACAGAATAGTAAGTGACTGTATTAATCCTGTATGGGCCGGTGAAGAAGAAAAATACTCTGTGTTAACAAAAGATGGAATTGATAGTTGTATTATAGAGTGTCAAAAAGAAATTAAATCTTTAAGAGATTCTATAGATAAATATAAATCCAAAAGAGAAGAGTACATTAAGTATCTTCAAGGTCTTCCTAAAGTTTTAAGTTATGAAGAATTTACAAATTCTATTACAGAAGAAGATTGGTATATAGAGGAAACAAAAGAAGAACTAGAAGATTATGAGTATTGCCTGAATCAGTTGCAATTTATTCAAGATTTCATAAATACTTGTAATCTAAAATATGGAGGATTTTCTGAAGTTTTATGTAATATAGGTTAAAATGGAGAGAAAAATACCTACTGATTACGAACTCGATGAGTTAGCCGAGGATTTTGTGTGTTCTACAAATGACGAAGAACTTCCTATAAAGGAGGAAGATTTGACCGAAGAATGTTTAAGGGATTTTCTTAACGACAGGGGTTATGAATTTGTAGAAGAACAAATGAGTGACCTAATAAGTTATATATTATCTAGCTCTGATGCTATTTATGAACAAATAAGGAATGATGCAATTAGTGAATTTAGAGAATCATTAAACAGAGTCATTTCTGATGCAAACAATATATTATCTGACGAAGATCTTCTAAAAATTATGGTTGAAGTGGCTAGTGGATTTTGTTATACATAATGGAAAACGATATTGATACTAACGAATATTATGCTTCTTATCATGTAAAAGGATGGTTTGATTGCTGTTGGATAACTCCGAAAATAAGACTTCCAAAATATATAGGCAGAGGATACATTAATGGAGTAGTGGATAATGATGAGATTAGAAACATAATAAAAGAAAGCGACTGGGCTAGATACGGTTCGGTGGATAATGATAGCATAGAAATATTAAATGTATATAAAGAAAAAAGAAAAGTATGAAATTAGAAAATCTCGATGATAATATTAAGAAACTATTTTTCTCTCTCATATATGAAACTCCAGCTATTATAACAGATTGTTGTAGTCTGGTCTATAATGTAAATGGAGAACTCATTAAGATATGGTGGACGATAAAAAGGGAAAGTCATTTAAAATCCCCATCATGTGGTTTATATAATAAGCAACCTTTTAATAGATCAAAGGCAGCTAGTCCAATAAAATGGTTGGATATTACATGGAATATTGATAACAGTCAAGAACTGGATGGATATACATTCTATATAGACACTCCTGTATGTCAGTTAAGGATTATGATAAGGAATTACTGCTAGCTTTACTAATAGGAATAATAGATGGTGATGGAAGTATTCAACCTAACGGTTCTTCTAATGCCTTCTGTATAACTATTACAGCTCATGAGTCATGGACCCAATTCTATCAGGAATTTATGGAGACGCTTGATATTCCAGAGCACATATCAAATAGGGAAGGTTCTACAACTATAACTATCAGGATATGCAGAAGAGAGATACTACAGTTGTTACAAGATGTAATAACTAATAATAACTTATTTCATTTGAAACGTAAATGGAACAAACTAATGATAAAGGAGCCCTCTGCCAGCGAAAGCTAATTATATGCAGAGGGCTCCAGTGACAGGGGTCGGGAAAGTCTACTTGGGCTAAACAATGGTGCCATGAAGATCCAGAGCACAGAGTTAGGTTTAATAATGATGATATTCGCAATATGTTAGGAGACTATTGGGTTCCTAGCAGAGAGAAGATAGTTACTGCAACTTACCATACTGTACTAGCTAATAGTATGGAAAAAGGTTATAATATTGTGGTTGATAATATGAACCTTAACCCTAAGACTTGTGCTGAGTTAGAAAATATGGTTAAAGATTTTAACGAAAATTACATTTATGGCTGGGAATATAAAGTTGAATATAAAGATTTCTTTATTCCAGTTGAAGAATGTATTCGTCGTGATGCTATGAGACCTAACCCTGTTGGAGAAAAAGTTATTCGTGATACTTGGAAAAGATATAGAGATTTTATTATACACGAAGAAGTAATGAGGGTAGTGGATAATATGAACAAGATGGAGGATTCATATAGCCATGATAAGGAAAATGCTATTATAGTAGATATGGACTCTACTCTTTGTTTCAATACTACTAAAAGACCTTTCTGGGGAGACGGTGCAGCAGAAGGTATGCTGACTGACATTCCAAATAAGCCTATATGTGACTTAGTTCAAATTATGCATATGCAAAACTTTAAGATACTTATTGTAACAGGAAGAGAAGGTGCTCCAGATATTATGGAAGCTACTAAAACTTGGCTAAAAGATCACTATATTCCTTACGATGATATATTCTTTAAACCATATAAAGATTACAGCAAGGGTGCTCCAACTAAAGAGAAAATTTATAAGGAAAAGATCGAACCTAAGTATAATGTATGGTTTGTACTAGACGATAACTATAAATGTGTGCAAATGTATAGAGATTTAGGTTTAACTGTGTTACAACCTAATGAAGGAAAATTCTAATGAAATTATTACAAAGACTTAAAAATTTATTTGTTCCTGAGGATAAAGTTTCAGACGGATTTCATACTTTTAATGAGCTTTATCGTTACCGTATGTTATATAATGCAGCATTTTTTAATTCTTTACACGGTAACTATGATGTTCACAAGTCAAGAAAGCATTCTGATGGAGAAATGTGTTTCGGAGGAGATTGGTTTATTGTGATGGCTGAATTACCTACAGGTCAGATCAGTAACCATTATAGGGTAGAAGACTGGAATTTATTTGATATTCCAGAGAAAGAAAAGGCTAATGAATGGGATGGTCACACTCCTGTAGAAGCATCTAATAGATTATATATATTTTGTCTAAAATCTTATTATGATAAATGTAGATTATGTTAGTAGGACAGTTAATTGAAATACTTAAACAATTTGACTTTGATAGAGAAGTTATGATACATACTCTCCAGGGTGAAAATATAGAAGTAAACGGATACTTTATACAAAAAGATATAGATGATCATTCCTTTTATCTGACAGATTTAGATGTAGTACCTAGAATATAAATTTATATGATAAATATTGTAGTAAGTAACAAATGGCATAATTACTCTATGTCATTTAATAAAATAACATATTATACAAATGACACTAGAAGAATTTCATAAGAACAGAAAACCTTTGTATATCCATCCAGAAACTTTGCTTGTAAAGTTTCCTTCTGCTAAACATATGAATTCGTCTCATGCAGAATGGTTTAATGATGAAGGTATACCTTTCATCCATACGATAAGAGGATATTACAGCGATAAAGATGGATATGTAATGCTATATTCCAATGATTTTGAAATTCCAGATGTAGTGGTAAAATTCTTATGTTACATTTTTGAATATTTCCCAAAGATTACGTGGATAGGTCTAGGATGTAACAAAGGAAAAGTAGGAGAAATTTGGGAGCCCAAATTAAAAGTATTTAGAGATGGGAAAGTTAAGGGAATTATTGACGGAGTTAATTAGTACTCAAGAAGATAAAATAGAAAAAATAGATAAAGATGATTTTGAAGAAGTTTACCTAGAAGAGCTAAATAAATTGGGTAATCTTAGGGAAGCTGAAAGAGAATTGGATTGCATAGAAGATATTTTAAGATTGTATGATGGAGATGTATAACATAATTGAGGAATATAAACATTATTTATCTACTAATGAAAGTTCTTCTGATCTTATCAATGAGATAAATGAAATAAGATACCATATTGATGAATCAGATCATCCTTACGATGAAAGAGAATATGACAACTGGGAAGATTATGTAAATGATATATGGGGACCAGAATGTGGATATCATGATGTATTTGATAGTACTATAGACAGATTTGAAGCAGAGAGGGGAGAAAATATACCATATGACTCTTACGATGAACTTTACGAAGTATTTTTATCTTTTTTATGAAAGCTATAGTAAAATTTAATGGAGGAAATCTAGCATTATTATGTTCCAAGTGTCATAAAATAATCAAAGTAGGATCACAGTTTACTGAGGAAGAAAGAAAAGCTTATATGAATAATACTCTGGAGCCTCAGTACTGCAAGCAATGTAAAGATGCGCAGTAATAAACATGTTGTTATGAAAATTAGTGCGATACTTAGTAACGAATCAAAAAGAATTGTTTGATTCTGAGCAGTATGTAGTAATATCTGTTGAAGAATCTCTAAACATGTTAGAACCTCTAAAATTAGTAGGATTAGATACTGAAACTAGAGGTTTTGACCCCTATACAAAAGATTTATTATCTGTTCAATTAGGAACATATGAATTCCAGATAATTATAGATTGTTCTACTATAGATATTCTATTATATAAAGATTATTTTGAAAATCCAGAAAGAATTTTTATTTTAGTAAATGCTAAATTTGATTTAAAATTCTTTTATCACAAAAGAATAATTATTGCCAATGTGTGGGATACTTTTTTAGCTGAGAAGTTAATATATTTAGGATATCCCCCAGGAATGCACGGATTAGGTTTAGCAGATTGTGCCAGAAAATATTTAGGAGTAGACTTAGACAAATCTGTTAGAGGAAACATAATATGGGAAGGTCTAACAGAAAGAGTTATAGTATATGCTGGTGACGATGTTAAATATTTAATTCCTTTAAGGGAAAAACAAATAGAAGTATTAAAGGAAAAAGACCTTATAACAGCTTTAAGTTTAGAGAATGAGTTTGTAAAAGTACTAGCTTATATAGAATATTGTGGTGTTAAATTAGATGTCAAAAAATGGAAAGAAAAGATGTCCTCTGACCAAGATAAGCTAGACAAAGCTCTTTCTTCATTAAACGATTGGGTGGTAGAATGGGCGTTAAACCCTAATGTAGAGGATCAAAAAGGAAGTGTACTCAACAGAATACCGAGAGACCAACTAATAAAACAGAGGTCTAGATATATATTCCATGATATGCAGGGAGACCTGTTTACTGGATATAGTGGACCTAAATGTGCTATAAACTGGAATAGTGGAAAGCAAGTAATTCCTTTATTTGAGGAGTTGGGCTTTAATTTAAATACCTGGGACAAAGAAGCAGGTAAAATGAAAAAATCCATTGACGCTAATATAATAGAACCACAGAAAGATATTAGTTCTATAGCTCCTATATATCTAGAATACAAGGCAGCTATGAAAACCACTTCTACATATGGACAAAACTTTATAGATTCTATAAATCCAGTTAGTGGGAGAATACACACACAATTTAATCAATTAATGGATACAGGTAGATTAAGTTGTGGGGGAAAAAATAAAGATGCTAAGATACAATATCTTAATCTTCAAAATCTTCCAAGTGATAAAGAGACTAGAGCTTGCTTTGTATCTGAAAAAGGTAATTTATGGGCATCAGCAGATTATAGTGGACAAGAATCAGTTATTATAACTAATGTATCCAGAGACCCTAATCTAATATCATTCTTCAATGATGCTTTGGGTGACTTGCATAGCTATGTTGCCAAATTAACTTTTCATGAAGAATTGAAAGATATACCATTAGACCAAGTAAAGGAAAAAGCTAAACATTACAGACAAATAGCCAAGAAAGTAGAATTTGCTGCTAATTATGGGGGAGATGGAAATACTATATCTCAAAATGTGGGAGTTAGTAAAGCAGAAGGGGAAATGATATATGATAATTATTTAAAGGCATTTCCTGGGCTAAAGAACTATTTTGACTTTTGTAGGTATGATGTAATGCAGAAAGGTTATATATTATTGAATCCTGTAGTTAAAAATAAAGCCCATATATATGATTATGATAAGTTAATGGCTGCTGTTAAAAGATTTACTCCAGAATTTTGGGCAGAATATAGAGTACATAAAGCCAATAGAGAGAGTTTGGATAGTCTTACTCCATCGGAAAAATCATATATGTGGGAAGAATTTACAGTAAATGAAACCCCAATAGAGGAATTAGCAGAAGCTTACCAAGTAAGTGAATATACTGTAATGGCTACTGTTGTAAAGCATTATTTCCAAAGAAAGGCTGCCTCTGAAAAGCAATCTATTAATTATCGTATTCAAGGAACTGGAGCATGTATGTTTAAATTAGCCAGTATAAAATTCTTTAATTGGTTAAAAGAACATAATTTATTATTTACAGTTAAGTATTGTATTCCAGTTCATGATGAAATAAATATAGAATTTCCAGAAGAATTAAAAGATACAGTTCCAGATATACTTATAAAATGTATGAAAAGTGCGGGAGATACATTTTGTAAAATAGTGAAGTTAGATGCTGATATAGAAATAAGTGATCATTGGATTCATTAATATGTTAAATTACGAACAATTTTACAATTGGTGCAATAATAAATATAAAAGAGATACCTTATATAAAGTATACAAAGGAGGATATTTAATTGGTCTGGGATTCTACAATGGAGTCAATATGAAGACCCTGGAAGATAGTATTTGCATTTTGAAAAATGTAACTTTTATAAGAAAACAATGTATAGCATCAAGTTTTACTCAAGAACTTAGAGACAAACTGGATGAAACCTATCAACTGATTCCAGTTAAGTCAAATGATATTGGATTAATTTCTTCGTCTATCCAAATGATTTCTGATACCTTAAGATTTAATGGTAAATCTATAGTAGAAGGTTTAGAGATAATTAGTAATTATGCCAAGATAATTAATAACTTATCAACTGAGGAGATAATATCTCCTATAAAGAATTTATTTACTGGAAAATGAAGTTGGTAAAACCTAGCTTTGAAATATTAGAGCAAGAACCTAGCTATGAAGGTATGCTACGCCACATCGAGAGATGTGGCCGTACATGCTATAAATCAGAAGATAAAATAACAAAAGATAGTGCAAAGAAATTTGTAGATATGATTATTAATAGAGGTCATACTGCTGTATTAGAGCAAGGTACAGTGTATTTAGCTATACCTATGACTACTTATTGTCCAGAGGCAGTTAATACCTACATAGACAATCCCTACTCTGTAGTAAATGAATGTAATGATTTTGTGTTTACTGACAAATATGGAAATGAAGTATGTGCTTGGTGTGTTACTACAAATTATAGAGTTCTGTTGGAAAATGATTGTTTAGAGGACTTAGAGTTCTTATGTGAACCTACAAAATATCATACTAAACGTATAACTGTTAAATTCATATGTGATAGGGGTGTATCTCACGAATTTGTACGCCATCGCGTATTTAGCTTCGCTCAAGAGAGCACAAGATACTGCAATTATTCTAAAAGTAAGTTTAATAATGAACTTACCTTTGTTATTCCAAGTTGGTTAAGCTTGCGAGAAGGAGAATATATGTGGGAGGATCAAAATCCTTTATTAACCGCTGGATTATCAGTAGAAGAAGCTGGGTACGATGATTCCTCTAATCTTTGGTTTAAAGATAAACCGTGCGAGTATACTGATTATAAAAGACACTATCCAAATTGGGAAGAAACAGAAGCCTTTATGCGTTCTCTACAAATATCTGAGGATACTTATCTAGGTTTACTTAACACAGGATGGAAACCTCAGCAAGCAAGAGCAGTATTACCAAACTCTCTAAAGACTGAGTTAATTATGACTGGTACTATTGACCAATGGAAGGGATTCTTTAAGCTTAGGGATGCCAAAGATGCTCATCCACAAGCAAGAGAATTAGCACAACCATTACACGAGGAATTTATTAAAAGAGGATGGCTTGTATGAAAAGTGATATTGACAAAGAAATAGAAGAAGCCAGAAAAAATCTAGCTAAGTTAGAAGCCCATAAAAGAAGTTTAGAAGAAAGAGGGTCCAAATATAACTATATAGGAAAATACTTTGTTCAAAATATGTATGAGGCTGGTACTAGATATTTCCACTGTATAGGAGCTAGAGGGGAAATGGATGAGTTAGAACTTCAAGGATATGGAGTTGTATGGTACGGGCAATCTAAAAAATTTGAACTCATCAGTAAGGATTACCCTGAATGGTTTTATGACATAAATTATGGAGAGCTGATAGAAGTGACCAAAGAAGAATTAATATTATCATTAGTCAAAGATTTTACTTGGGAAATAAAAAGAATACTAATATGAAAGATTTATATAAAGTAGTACAGTGGCCAGATATTCAAGAATTAATGGATAAACCTGGTTTTAAAGATAATTCTTATTTAATAAACGACGATAAGGGACTAGACGATTTTGGAAGTTCTGCTTATTTTATTAATTTACAGTGGTTAGAAGAACTATGGGCTTAGAAGAAGCAATAAGTCATTGTGAAGAAGTTATAAATTCATGCGCCAATGAATCTTGTAAATTAGACCATGAGGAACTTCTTAGTTATCTTACTGAATTGAAAACCAAAAGATCGCAAATAGACAATACTCTTAGATTTAGAGTAAATGCAAATGAAACCATAGGAATAAATGAGTTTTTGGAAGAACATAGGAATTGTTGTCGCGACTATTTAGGTAAAGAATTTTTTTCAACTACAGGAGGCAATTTCTCATACATTATAACCCCTACTGGATTAGGGAATATAATTGAAGTGAGATGTAACTCTTGTGGTTGCATAAAAGACATAACTGATTCTAGTGATTGGTAAAAATATGGCTACATTAAGTATAGAAACTAGAGAAAAGTACTCTATAGAAATAGAGGAAGAATTATACAATAAATACCTTAATGGGGAACTTACAAAGGAAGAGGTATTGGATAAAACGGGAGATGAAATTTGGGATTGTAATCAATGGGCAGATATTGAAAAAATAGAAATTTCACAATGAAAATATCAGACTTAGATATTAAAACTACTATAGAAGAATGGGAAGAGGAAAAAGAGGAGAGGTATAATGAGGCAATGAAAAATTTATCTAATATCTTTCAATCTAAACCCAAACCCGTAAGAAGAATAAAGATACCTTCTAGAAATGATAAATGTCCATGTGGAAGTGGTAAAAAATATAAAAATTGCTGTATGGACATTGATATGGCTTTAATTGAAAAATATGACAAAAGAAGAGAAATACAAAGCATATAAAGAATTATTCTATAATAATTTTATATATGATGATAATTCGGATATTCCTGGATCTAATATACCACTATCCAGAATCAACTTTGATTCTATGAGTGGAGAAATGGGAGATGGAACTATAAATTTAGCTTCCTATATCCAGTATATCTTTACTTGTGTTAAATTAGGGGAATCTACAGAAGAAGAATTAAATAAAGTACTGTCCACTCTAAGAAGATTGATAGATGGATGTTATCAGATGTTTGTAGACAAATGCCCAAATGTGTATTTTAAGAAAGAACCAGGATTCTTTTTAAGAGATGATGTCAATAGCAGTTTAGCTTCTAAATTTGGATTAAAGAGTATAAGAACCGGATATTCTAGTGGTATAGAAAGAATAGATGAAGACCCCTGCTTTTCTCCCTTTGTAAGCCAGGATCAAATATGGAATTTAGTTCCTATATTGTCTTACTTGTCTGATACCTATGAAAAGGCTAAGGAATTAGGGAAAGATATAACTGAATATGTTATTAAAAACAAACATGTTATATATAATCCATATTATAGTGCTTTATATCATAACTGGACATATCTTCGTATATTTGAACCTTATTGGGAAAGAATAAGTGAAAGAAATAGAAAGTTGAAATACACTATTAAAGTAAAAAGAGGGGCTAATAATTGGTATTTTTCCTACGGATTTAAAAAGACATATAATAATTTCGGAGGTAATAGCAAGACTTTCTGGTCAAGTATATGGTACAAGCCATTTATATTTTTGGCAGACAGGTTATATCACCCATATATTTGCAAATGGTTTAAACTTCCAGTTAAAAACACTTCTTACTATAGTTTAGCCATAGCTGGGAATGCCTGGTATGGAGGCAATTATGAAAGCAGAATTGTAAAAAAATTTAACAAATCATTAGAAACATCTTTAAGAGATGGTTCTGAATTATTTATGCCCCAATTAGCATTTCTAACAAGTAAGAGAATAGATATAAATCTTAATTTACTTGGAGAATATATAGAAAAATATCCAACTCCAAATAAATCTGGATGGGTTAATAGCCCTCTGGATTTTATGTTATTGTATAATCAATATAAATTATTGAAAAATGATACGCGTTCCTTATAATAAAGTTTTCTTTACTTCAGATACTCACTTCTTCCATAAGAATATTATAAAATACTGTGATAGGCCATTCAATGATGTTAATGAAATGAATGAAGCTATTATTACATTATGGAATGAAACCGTTCCTAAGAATGGAGTTGTATTTCATTTGGGAGATGTATGTTTCGGAGGTAAAGAGAAATGGGAATCTATGATATCTCAATTAGATGGAGATATTTACTTAATAAAAGGAAATCATGATATGGAACATCCTCCTCAAAATTTATTTAAAGGAGTCTATGATCAATTAATGATTATAGTAGAAGGAGATGAGGAGATTCCAGAACAAAAAGTTTTTATGCATCATTTTCCTTTTATAACATGGCCTGAACAAAGTAGAGGCTGTTGGATGTTATATGGACATACTCATCAAAATGATGCAGTAAATACTAATTGGCTTAATAAACTATCATCTGGCCAATTAAATATAGGAATGGATAATAACAATTATTGTCCATTTTCCTTTCAAGAAGTAAAAGAAAGAATTACTAAAAATTATATACAGAATGCTTGAAAAATTATATAAAAAAGTGATATCAGGTAGTATCATGAATTTAGAGGATGCACTTACATATGTGGAATTAGCAGCTAAGGCTATTAACCCATCTGTACCATATAATCCTGATTATAGTATAACTATGATTCAAAATGGAATGGGTAATATATTGATTGGTGCGGTAACAAGTGCAATAGAAAGTAATCCACATAAAGTTGGATTTCAAGTGACTAAAGTATATAATTCTCAAAGAGTATTAATAAAAACAATAACTAAAAAATTAGACTAAAATGGCAGCAGTAAAGAAATTTTCGTCATTAGAAGACTTGTTGGTATTTCCTAGTAGTGAACCCACAATAGAAACTATAGTTGATAACGAATATAATGGAGCACACAGATATCGTATTAGGCTATGTACTGGATTCGATTCGAAACGTAGAGCACCTAACTATATAGATAAAACTGTTACTCTACAATTTGTTAAAAAGGAAGAAGACGGAACAACAGTGCCTGGTTTGCAATCCGAACAAGTAGCTTTAATTCTTTTAGATAGAGTTAAGAAGCTTAATGAGAGATTTCCTCACCCCTCTAATGAAAAACAAATTGCAGGTTTGCAAATGTTTTTGGATGCTTGCAAGGAGCGAGTTCAAGAGAGAATTGATAGAGGAGTGATGGGAGATTTGAAGAAATGATGCAATTCTGGTACGTAATAGAAGAATCTACTGGTGGAGAATGGATAGTAACTGGAGAAAAGCCTGAATACTCAAGTACTCCAGATAAATATGGTCAACATTGGACTTCAAGCATTAACTCAGACTGGTATTCGGATGATGATTTAATTTTTAACTATTTATTTAGAGAATGCAGAAAGGTCTGCAAAGGTAATAATCTTGATGCTAGATTTAATGCAATATCTTTTCATTTACAAGTAAATTATTACAATGATAATTGATAACCTAAACGTAATAAAAAAATATATAGTTCCAAATCCAGACTATTATTGGTTTTTGCAGATAATAGCTAGAAGGAAAGATAATTCCGACCTTCCAAGATGTGAAAAGTATATAAAGGATTATTACATTCAAACTCCGGAACAGCTAGATCAACTAAAAAATGAAATAGTGGAGTTAAGTAAATTTTTTAATGCTAGAGTATATTTTCATCCAACTGCTAGAAGTTTCCGAAAGATGGCTATAGCTTCTATGCACGAAATAAGTAAGAGACTGCTTAGTGATGAGTATAAAGTACACAGACTATCTAGAACTATTTCTGGGGGGCAAAGAAGCTTTAGTACCTGGAACTAAATATTGGATGATAGACATTGATACTTCTAACTACGATGAAGTAGCTACTACTATTAAAATTGTAGAAGATTGCCCTCCAAATATTGGAGTATGCGATATTATTCCTACAATAAATGGCTATCATTTAATAACTAAACCATTTGATTGCTTAAAATATTCCCAATCCTTTAAAGATATGCAACCTCCAGAGATACATAAAAATAGTCCTGTGTTAGCATATTACAATGGTATACGTAAGTAATCCAATATATTTCCCTACATATGAACAAGGGATAAAAGTGGTAATAGGAGATACTCTAAAAGAATGCTGTTTAGAAAATACATTACCGTGGGAAGAAGGAGAAGATGAAAAAATGGATGCTTATTGTCAGCAAGTAGGTGAATACATATATATTGTGTTAAGAAAAGACAATACTAGAAAAGTTGTGTTGCACGAATGTATTCATGCTGTTGATAATATGTATGCCAATATAAGCGCAAGAATGGATGTAGAAAATGATGAGATATATGTTAGAGATGTATCTCATTTACAGGATATTGTACTAACTATGTTTGAAGAACATGTTAATTCAGGTAAAAATACTAAAAATTCTTAGTAGTTTTTTATTATATAGTACTATATTGTTATTGCTATTAAAGGTCATATTTCCTATACCAGTGTGGGTGATATTATTACCCGCAACTTTATTATTAATTCCTCTCTTAATAGTAATAACAATAATAGTACTGTTTATATATTTTATATTTCTCGCGCCAAAAAGGTATTTGGAAGATGAAAAGTTGGATTAAAAATATAATAGAATGGTATAAAGATAGAGATTGTAAATACTTTGTAATAAAAATAGAAGATTTAGCTAAGGCTTGTGAATCTTACTCAGAGTTTATGCAATTTCAATACTTATTGGATAAATACAATAATTATAGAAAGTCTTTATTAAAACCAGTAAATACATACTTTGTAATGAACAGGGATGAATTTCCTCAGTTCAAAAACTTTGAGGAATTTAATAAATGGATAGAATCTTGTAAAAATGGTAGTATTAGTTAGTATCAATCCAAATTTTAAATACGAAGATTCAGAAGAATTTACTATTACTCCAGATCAATTATACGAAATAATAAATGATCCTGGAGCTATATGCCATGATTTATTGGGGTTTAGGAGTATAAACTTTGGACAAGCATATTTTAAAATAATAAGTTATGAAAATAATAGCAATAAGCGATTTGCATGGAGATTTACCAGTAATAGACGTAAAAGCTAATATTGCAGTAGTGGCTGGAGATATTAGTCCATTGCATATACAATTTAATAAGCCAGCTATGAAAGAGTGGCTAAAGAATGATTTTATGCAGTGGGTAAAACATTTGGATGTGGAAAAAGTCTATTTAGTAGCTGGAAATCACGATGCTGTTTTTGAATCCTGTTCTAATACTTTGATTACAGAATTGTCATTTCTATCTTCTCAGAAATTAGTATATTTGAAGAACAATTCTTCAGAATACATAGATGATGAAGGGAAAACATGGAACATATTTGGCACTCCATATTGTCACCAATTTGGTAACTGGCCATTTATGAGATCGGAGGAGGTATTAGAAGAGAAATTTAAATCTATTCCAGAAACAGTAGATATAATTGTAAGTCATGATCCTCCATTTGGCATAGGTTGGTGTGATTGTATTCTAGAAAATCCTCGCAGTAGTTCGGTGGGGCCAGAACATCACGGCAACTACCCTCTAAGAAAACAACTAGAAAAGACTAAATTTAAATGGTTATTTTGTGGTCACATACATAGCGGAGATCATAGACCAGTAGAATTTATGGATGGAAAAGTTGTAAATGTAAGTTTAAATAATGAGCGTTATAACTCTACATACGAACCTTTTATAATTGAAATAGAGAAATGAGTGAATCTAAAAGTTCAGGAGGCATAGGATTCTTCGGACTCCTTACCATTGTGTTTATAGTACTAAAGTTATGTCATGTGATAACATGGTCTTGGATTTGGGTGTTAAGTCCAATTTGGATTCCAGCCTTTGTAGGTATTATCATATTATTAATAATCGTCGTAATAACATCAATAAAATGAACAAAACTTTAATTATAGTAGATCCCCAGAACGATTTTGTTTCTGGGAATCTAGCTGTAAATGATGCTAAAGAAGTCATGAAAAATATAGTCTCTGAATTAGTAATGGGGGATTATACACAAGTAATAGTAACTGTAGATTGGCATCCATTTAATCATTGTAGTTTTAATACACAAGGAGGGGAATGGCCAACACACTGTATTCAACACACTTGGGGAGCCGCTATCGTATCTAATATTTCTTCTATGCTAGTGGAACTTAACAAGAGAGGAATAGGAGTTGATATAGTAGAAAAAGGTAGTGAACCAAATAAGGAGGAATATGGAGCTTTTGGATATGATATTCCTCAATCTTATATTTATAATAAAATTGTAAATTTATCTGACCCAATCTATATATGTGGTGTAGCTGGTGATTACTGCGTATACGATACTACTGTAAATTTATTAAAATTGGGATTCTCTAATATAATAGTTTTAACTGACTGCATAGCCTCTATAGACGGAGGGATAAAATTAAATGAACTGATAGAATGTAATAATTTAAAGAAGATATGACAACACTCCTTGCAATCTGGCTAATTCCAATGAGTATATGTCTGATTTTACTCTTTACTAGATCTATTCCAGAAGAAGAAATAGGAAGCTTATCAGATATTAGAATGATGGTAACTATGACTTTAATTCCTATAGTTAATATATTTATAACATTTATATTTATAGTTTTGACAATTTCAAATAACATAAAAGCAATATATGATAATTAATTCAATTTTAGATAACGATTTATATAAATTTACTACTTCCTATGCGTATATGAAATTATATCCACATGCGATAGGAACGTTTGAGTTTGTAGACAGAAACAACACTGAATACACAAAAGAGCAATTACAACAAATAGGTATGGAAATTACTCACATGGATTCTTTAAAACTTACCGAAGAAGAGCGTAAGTTTATGATTGATTCTTGTTATTACATTCCTCCATGCTATTTTGAATGGTTATCTGGATACAAATATGATAGAAAAGAAGTAAATATCTGGTTGGATGAAAACAATCATTTACATATAAAGGCTACAGGACTGCTTTATAGGATTACACTATGGGAAGTTCCAATTTTGGCAATTGTCAGTGAAGTATTAACTAGGAGTCAAAGCCCTATAAATCTTGCTACAACTATAGCCAAGACTGTATCTAAAGCATCTTTAGCTGATAATAGTGGTATTAAGTTTAGTGAATTTGGAACACGAAGAAGAGCTTCATTTGCAGTACAAGACGCTGTAGTAAAACATTTAGCTCAATATGCCAGACATTCCTTGACTGGAACATCCAATTGTTATTTGGCGATGAAATACAATTTAACTCCAATAGGAACTCATCCACATGAATGGTTTATGTTTCATGGAGCACAATATGGATATGATAACGCTAATTATCTAGCATTAGAAGCTTGGGCAAAAGTGTATGATGGGGATTTAGGCATTGCCCTCTCAGATACATATACATCTGATGTGTTCTTAAAGAACTTTTCTAAGAAACATGCCAAACTATTTGACGGAGTTAGACAAGATAGTGGGGATCCCTTTAAATTTATTAATAAGGTAATTAATAGATATAAGGAATTAAAAATAGACCCTACTACTAAAACTATTATATTTTCAGATGCTTTAACTATGGATAAAGCTGTAGAAATACATAATAGCTGTTATGGGAGAATTAGGGCAGCCTTTGGAATTGGAACTCATTTAACTAACGATGTAGGTTTGAAATCAGCTAATATAGTAATGAAGCTAACATCATGTCAAATGAATGCTAAACAGCCTGAAAGGAAATGTGTTAAAATATCCGATTCAGTTGGAAAGCATATGGGTGATCCAGACGAAGTAGCTTTGGCCTGCATGTTAATTAAACAACATTATGGAGTGGAGGTATAAAATTATTAAATATCAATATCCTTTTCCAGATAGAGATGGTAGAGGTGTAATTGAATTGGAAAATATATTAAATGATATGGGAAATAAAGGATGGGAACTAGCCTCAATGAATGATTATCTTTTAATATTTAAAATGAATATAGAAAAAAGAAGAGTATTCGCTCCCTAAAACAAATATATATGGAAAAGTTAAATTATGAAAAAGTATTCTGTACCCTTGTTGACAAAACAAGAGAATATATTCAAAATAATAATCTTAATGCTATGGTTCTTGGCATTAGCGGTGGTATTGACTCTACTGTTGTAGCCGCCATTTGTCATGAAGTAAGTAAACAAACCGGCATTCCTCTCATTGGAAGAAGTCTTCCTATTAAGAATAAGAATGATGAGTTTAGTACGTCTAAATTAGTAGGAGAAGCTTTTTGTGATAATTTTGAAGTTACGAATCTTTATGAAGTATTTAATAAATTCTTAACTTTAGTGGATGGAGATAATCTCGTTTCTTTAAAACGAACTCCCATTGCTGATGGCAATATTCAAGCTCGTCTTCGTATGATTTATCTTTACAATTTAGCATCTATCCATAAGGGATTAGTATTAAGTACAGATAATCAGACTGAATATCAACTTGGATTTTGGACTATTCATGGTGATGTAGGCGATTTTAATCCATTGTTTGGCTTATGGAAAACAGAAGTGTATGAGATAGCTAAGTGGATAGAAGTCATGTATGGTACTATGGCTGAAGGCGCTGACGAAGCTATGGATATGGATGATTATCTTAATAAGGAATTAGCTATTTATAAGTCTATAGCTCTTACTCCTACTGACGGTCTTGGCATTAGTAACAGTGATCTCGATCAGATTGGAGCTAAAAGTTATGCTGAAGTTGATGACATACTTCAAACTATGCTTTTATATAAAAATCCAGAAAGGGAGAAGTGGGATATTTTATATAGCAAGTATAGTGAGGAAGTAGTAAATAAAGTTTGGAACAGACATCTTGCTTCTGAATTTAAAAGAAAGAATTTACCTATAATAATAGAGAGAAAGTTATATGTTTGATGAATTAGAAAGTCTTATAGATAGACTCTTAAGAAAGTATAACATGAACGATTGTTGGAAATCTAAATCAGAAGATGATATTAAAATATATTTTTCTGAAGACAAAGAGTCTAGTAGAAGATTCTTATTTAGAGCTAAATTGAGGGTTACTGGAGAAATCTCTTATGAATTTTCTTTAGATGAATTAGGGGATGTAGATGTATCTAAGTTAGAGTACTATCCTGGAGGGTACACAGGATTTTATTCTTCCGATTCTGATCCTACTATCATAGAACAATCTCTAGTAGAATGTCTTAATGATTTAGACATAGACAAATTAGAAGAAGTTATAGAGTATAGAAATTATATATATGATAATTTAGATGGATGGATGTTTGATGTATTTACAGAAATAATATAAATGAAAGTAATAAATTTATTTGCTGGGCCTGGAAGCGGTAAGTCTACAACCTGTGCTGGAGTATTTAGTAAATTAAAACTAGCAGGAGTAAACTGTGAAATGGCATTAGAATATGCCAAAGACAAAGTGTGGGAGCAATCTTTTCACACTTTAGATAATCAAATTTATATATTTGGGAAACAATTACATAGACTATGGAGATTAAAGGACCAAGTAGATGTAGTAATTACTGATTCTCCATTATTATTTTCTATAATTTACGATAAAACTCGTAATGAGAAATTTAGAGCTCTTGTTTTGGATCAATTTAATCAATTTGAAAATATCAACTATTTCATAACGAGAGGTAACACATATAATCCAAAGGGAAGAATGCAAACTCTCGAAGAATCTATGGATTTAGACTGTAAAATAGCATCATTATTGGAGAGTAATAGTATCCCTTTTAACTTTGTTAATAAAATAGACGCAGTTGATATAATCTGTGAAAATACTTTAAAATTTGACTTATGAGAGTAGGTTTGTTTTTAGGATCTTTTGATCCAATTCATATAGGACATATATCTATTGTAACTACAGTTCTAAATGCTAATCTTGTGGATAAAGTAATAATTATTCCAGCCTGGCATAATCCATTTAAAGAGCATAATCCAGCCCCATTTATGAAACGTTGGGAAATGTGTTATCAATCCACAAAAGGAATTACAAACGCTAAATGTGCTCAAGTAGAAGGAGTATTACATGATAGACTACAGGTAGATAAGGTTCCAACCTATAAGGTAATTAATGTGTATAAAAACGATCCATTTTTTAATGGTTCAGAAATTTATATAATAACTACTTCCGAGACATTTTCCGAAATTCCTTCTTGGGAAAATGGTGATGAGATAATAAAATCTAATAATTTTATTGTTATTAAGGTAGAAGGTCGTGATATTGATTGGAAATTAGCTAAAAAAGTAGAAACTTATGGCAATAAATGTATTTGCGATACCCATTTAAAATTTATAGATATAAGTTCTACTAAAATTAGAAATATGATAAAAGAGAATAAAATCATTTCTCCATATGTTCCAGAAGAGGCACAGTTAATAATCAGAAAAAATAATCTATATAAATGAAAAATTTTCCAATTAAAATAACAGAGGATATTATAGTAGATGGAGAAAACATGAAAGGGAAGACAGTTTGGCATAGCCGTTCCTGTGCTACAGCTATATTTGTATTCTCTAACATGAATGATGAGTGGTGTGTAGCGGCGGTAAAAAGAGGTCCAGGATGCCCTAATAACATAGGAAAATGGTGTTGCCCTTGCGGATATGTAGATTATAACGAAACCGTACAAGAAGCAGCAGCGAGAGAATTATTGGAGGAAACTAGTTTACAAGTAGGAGATTCTTACTATGATTTACATCTGGATTTCAAGGGATTTAATAGCAATCCTGAGGATGATGTACTTCAGAATATTACTTTTTATTATGCTGGACTAATTAGATTTCATTTTAAACCTCAACTATCTAAAGTATTTTCTGAGAAGGACGAATGTGATGACTTAGCTTGGATTCCCCTAGCTGATGTTAACAAATATGATTGGGCGTTTGGGCATGACAAGCTAATATTTGAAATGTTTAGAAAGTTATAAGATGAATCCCAATACGTTTAACAAAATAACTAGGCTTCTGAACGGTGAATCATTTATAACTAAGGAGCCAGGAAATTCTATGCTTCCATTATACAAAAGTAATGAGGAGCATTTGCTTACTCCTATTACATGGGAACAGTGCAAAGTAGGTGACGTAGTATTTTGCAAAGTAAAAGGAAGTTGCTTTACTCATAAAGTGTATGCCATTAACCCTAAAAAAGGTTGTCTCATAGGAAATAATAAAGGCCATATGAATGGATGGACTAAAAATGTATATGGATTAGTTCACAAATTGGAGAAATGAAAACTTTAAAACTTTTTATTAGAGTCTTATTAATTCCTGTATGGATAATAATATTTTTTATATATTTGTTCATATGGTATATTCAAATGAGTTGGTACTACTTTGACTTTAACGACTATTGGGAAAGTTATTTGCTATTATGGGATGAAATAATGATAAAATTGAAAATAAAATGATAATTAAGAGAACTGTAGAAAAGAATATTTATGGAAGAGGTCCTGTAGAGGATTGTCAATACTTTAGTAAGGATGCAGAAGAATTTCTTAAATCTATAAAGTGGGATAAGAGTATTGACTATTTAGGGAAGGAATGTACTACAGATAAAGGACTACAAGGAATTATAATAGGAATAGAAGATTGTAATTCCTTTTGTGATTATTATTATATTGTTTATGTGCCAGAATCTAAACAAGTAGTATATGAATTAGCTAACAGTGCTGACTTTGTCAAAACAATTAAAATATGAAGAAAATAGTATTTTTAACAGGAGCGGGTATTTCAGCAGAATCTGGAATCCCAACATTTAGGGATGCAGTAACAGGTCTTTGGGAAAATCATAAAGTAGAAGATATAGCTACTCATAGAGCTATAGTGGAACATCCTGATGTAGTATATAACTTTATGAACGAGCTTAGGAAGAAATATGCAGGATGTAAGCCAAATGATGCCCATAAAATCATAGCTGAGTTAGAGAAGGATTATAATGTGGTAGTTATAACTCAGAATGTAGATACTTTGCATGAGCAAGCTGGCTCTACTAACATAATTCACTTACATGGTAATCTAAACCAAGTAAGGGCAATAGACGATGATAATTTATATTTTGAGTACTTAGATGATATTACACCGGAAACTGAAATTAGAGGACATAAAGTAAGACCTCACATTGTATTATTTGGAGAGGATGTTCCCAATATTGAGCTTGCTTCTAAAGAATTATTAGATGCTGACATTTGCGTAGTTATTGGAACTAGTTTTAACGTATATCCGGCTGCTGGCCTAGTACAATATGTAGAGTACGGAGTTCCCATTTATTATATTGACCCTAATCCTGCTCCCACTCCTGAATATCTTGATATTGAAGTTATCAAAGCTACTGCTACAGAAGGAATGAAACAATTAATCCAAAAATTATGATAAAATTAATCCCTATAAAGAATCAAACTCCTTATTATCATGTAATATTTAATTATATGATAGGAGATGCTAACGGAAATACTACATATGATTTCATCTGTAACGAATCCGAGATAGAAAAGGTTGTTAAGTATGTAAGTATATTAAATAAATTAAAACCTCTTAAAGACCATTGGGGTATATGCTTTGATAACTATGAAAAAGAATATCCAGGAGAATATATTGGACTATCTGAAGTAGAATATAATGTATTTATGGATTTGTTAGATTGTGAATTTTATATTTCTAAAGAAAGAAGTGAAATACAAAGTTGTCTAGCAAGCAGAAATGAATATTCATTTTTAGTATTTCAAGGAATTGAAATTTATTACTATGACGAAAATAATACTAAGTATAAAGTAGAATGGAATTAAATGAAGAGGTAGAAAATGTAATAATAAAAGATACCAGTGCTTTAAATCCAGAACGTAATGGTGAAGACATAATCATTTATAGTGCTTTTGAAACTAAGAAATGTAAATCTTATAAAAGAGCTTCAGAGCGTTGCAATTCTATCATTAGATATTATGAGGATGATAGGTTTGTAAGAGCTTATAGTCTTGTAGCTTATGAAGGAGGAATTGTTATAATATATGATAAATTTTATAAAACATATTATACTATAATATTGGGAGAGGATGATGGTAGTTGGTTTCCTAGAGATTCCTGGAATTTTAGGGAAAAGACTACTTTTATAGCCTGTCTATCAGAAGCCTTATCTATTTTTAATTCAAATTTTCAATTATAATTAAACATAAAATAAAATGATATATTTTATAAGTGGGCACAGAAACCTTTCTTATGAGGACTTTGAGAAATATTATACTCCAATTATAGACAAGGCTATAAGAGAGGATGATGAGGCTAAGTTTGTAATAGGTGACTGCTGTGGGGTAGATAAGTTTGCAATGGACTATATATTCAACAAGGATATATGCCATATAACAATTTACCACATGTTTAATAAGCCAAGAAATATTCCAGAGGCGAATACAAGGGTTATATTAGATTTAGTGGATTTCCGTGGAGGATTTAAGTCTGACGAAGAAAGAGACTCAGCCATGACTAGAGATTCTGATTTCGACATTGCATTCGTAAAGGATTGCAGATGGAACAGTGGAACAGCTCAGAATATAAAAAGACGATATAACATCTAATTATGAAACATAGTAAACGATATATTAAGAAGCAGCAAAAGAAAGAACTTATTAATAAAAAAGTTCTTCAACGTATTATTAGAGAAAGTAATCTTTGTCAACACGCAATAAAAGAGCTTAAACTAGCTGGATATGGAGGAGAAGGTGGTCCAAATGATTGGATGTACCAACAAGTTCTCGAAGCTATAGCTGTATTTAGTTCTCATGGTAACTCTGGAATGTCAGCTCCCTGGGAGATTAATCTTGTTAAAAGGCTTTGCAATTGGGATATTATTAGTCCCCTTAGATTTACCGATGATGAATGGGAACAAATAAGTGCAGATGGTACTTGTCAAAACAAGCGTAAAAGTGATGTTTTCAAGGAGCCAGATGGTAGTATTCATTATAATGGAGCTTTCACTAAGCGAGCTACTGGTAAGTATAGTTTTGCCACTAAAGAATGGACTGAAAATAAAAGCCCTGTTTGTTGGAGTGGAGGACTATTTGAGCATAAAGATAATGTTCTTACTGGAAGATATTTTAGTACTTGTCTTTTATGGTACTACGAGATTAATAATAGATGGATACCTAAACCCACAAGGGCAATTGACTGTGTTGAAGTAGAGACAGCTTCCGATAATTGGATTATGGCCGTTAATGCTGATAATACTGATTTACTTTTACTTTCTTGTGATTATGATATTCAATGGAAAAACTGTCCTTGTATGAAAGGCATTCGTCTTGAAGACGTCACACCAGAATTGGAAGACCAAGCTTACAACGAAATAAAAAACAACTAATATCACGTGAATAAGTATCTATTTTTAGATGTGGATGGAGTTCTGAATAGTGAAGCATTCTACACAGAAATATCTCAAAATGATAGAATGCTCAAAATACATGAGGAAAATCCAAGTATATCAGGGCAGATGGTATATAAACTGTCTAATTTTGATCCAGAAGCTATAAAAAGGCTTAATAAGATATTTAAAGAAACGGGATGTAAATTAATAGTATCCTCTAGTTGGAGATTTGATTCTGATTTAAAGGAATTATTTAAAATGGTGGGCATTAGCAATGAGATCTTTGGAATAACAGGAATAAGTCAAACCAGATATAGGGGATTTGAAATACAAAATTATTTAGACGCCCAGAAAAACGTATTATCTTATTGTATATTGGATGACGACTGTGATATGCTACCTACACAATTAGACAATTTTATCCAAACTGATTTTAGAGTGGGATTAACTGAAGATAATGTTAATAAAGCAATTAAAATATTAAACAGGTATGATGAACATTGATTTAATGATCCTTCAAGCAATGAAGGATAAACAGCAGGGGAAAGTTAAAACTTATAGAGCTATAAAGTCTGAAATTCAAGCATTTAAAACTGCTAAAAATGCCAAACCGTATGATGAAATTGCAGAAATATCTTTGCTAAAGAGAATGATTAAGCAAAGAGAGGATTCTATTCAACAATACACTGACGCTGGAAGAAAGGACTTAGCTGATTTAGAAAATATAGAACTTATATACCTAAAGGAATTAATTCCAGAAGAGCCAACTAAAGAAGATATTTTAGACTGGCTAGAGGATAACAATTATCATCACATAGAGAAAAAGGAAATGGGTTCTGTTATTAAAGATATAAAATCCAATTTTCCAGCAGCAGATGGAAAGATGGTTTCTGAAATTGTTAAGACTCTGATTGTATGATAGTAGGTATATCTGGCAAAAAGCAATGTGGAAAGAACACTATAGGAAATATTTTAATATTAATAGATATATATAGAAACTCTAATAGACATTTTATTTCTTTAGAAGATTATGTAAAGCAGTATCGTGATAGTGAACTCATTCCAACAACAGCCAGATTTGAACTAAAGTCTTTTGCTGGCAAGCTAAAAGAAATAACTTCAATTTTGTGCTCCCATTACGTAGAAGATTATGAAAGGGAAAGTTTCAAAAAAAGTATTGATCCTATTACTGGCATCACAAATAGAGAAGTACTACAAAAAATAGGAGAGTCTTTTCGTAGTTCTCTAGGAGAGGATATTTGGATTAAGGCCTTAATGACTGACTATCAGGCAAAAAAAGATAATTGGATCGTTACTGATGTTAGGTATCAGAATGAAGCTGACCATATAAAAAATAAGGGAGGTATCCTTATCAGAGTAAACAGAAATACTCATAATAATGATAATCACAAATCTGAGATAGATTTGGATGACTATAATAAATTTGATTTTATAATTGATAATAATGGTTCTGTGGAAGAACTTATAAAAAAGGTAATTGAAATATATGATAAATTGTTTTAGTCACCTTTATAGGGTGATATTTAGGATATAATTTCTAAGTGTCACCCTTATTTTTTTTCTATAGTGCTATATTGGCTTAACCGTTAGTTTACTACTGTTCTTTTTGTTTTTGAAATATTTCTACGTAATTTTGCATGATTACAATGATCGAGCTATTGAATAATTCGATAGTTAGTACTAACATATTAAATCATGTAAAAATGAAAATTAATTCAAAAGTAGCAAAATTTCAAGAAGGAGGGGCAGCTCCCACTCCACAAGAACAAGGAATGGCTGCTCCAGCAGGACAACCTACAGGTGCTCCAGCTCCAGCAGCTGGTCCAGATGCAGGAGGAGATCCAATTATGCAGCTAGCTCAAATGGCACAGCAAGCATTACAAGCAGGAGATGGTCAATTAGCATTAGCTGTGTGTGAAGGATTTTTACAATTAATCCAACAAATGGCAGGTGGTGCAGGAGGTCCTCAAGAAGCTCCTCAAGGGGAACCAGTATTCAAAAATGGTGGATTGATAGTCAGGAGAGTTTAATTTATAAGGAGTGTGTGATTTCGTTACATACTCCTTTTTTATTTCAAGTATATGGCACAAGTAAGAAAGTATGCTAACGGAAATTCTATTAATAAACCAATATTATTTCATCATGAGGGTATAGGTGATTATAATTTTGATGATCTTAATAGAGCTTATGCACAACAAATAGACGATGAATTAAATTCACTGGATTTAGATAGTTCAGACAAACAAATTATTAGGGACTATACATATAAAATAATGTCTGGAATAAAATCCGGGTCTATAAAAGGAAGAGATGCTTCTGGTAGATTTCAGATATTTGGAGATCCTAGTCTAGCTAGTACAGGAGTAAATAAGACTAAATGGACTGGGAAATATAAAAAGGATGAAGATTTTTACAAGAATAATGCTTACGGTATACTGGATAATATATTCAAGGGAGTTTCAATTTATACTGCACCAGTTGAAAAGAAAGAAACGCAAGAAAAACCTAAAGAATATTCTTTTTCTCCAGATATAATAAACAAGTACTACTTCAATAGTTCTACTTTTGACCCCACAAGGTGGAATTATGATCAAGCTAGAGATAATGTATTAAAAGTAGTAAAATCAGAGTATGATAGATTTAAATCTGGTAATTGGTCTAATAAAGAAGATTATGAGTCAAGATTTTCTGACTTTTTTAATGCTTTTAATGATAATGATAATTCTAATGATCTAATACTGGGTTCTAGACTAGGAGATTTTAGGCAATATTTTGATAAAAATTATGGCACTACTCCTAAATCTGAAAAGGAAAGCTTGGAAGAAAGAGTAGAAGAAGCTATTAAAGCTAATAGAGAATCTGGAGATTCCTTTTACTTTAGTAGTAAACTAATAAATCCCAATTTTAATTTAGAAGGATATTCCAGTATAGATGAGTTTTCTAGAAGAAATCCAGTAAATTGGGCAAATTGGAATAGTCAAAACTATTCTAACGATTCTAATTCATTTTCTAATAGGTTCTGGGGATACTTTTCTAAAGAAAAAATAAAAGACCTAGAAGATCAGGGATTCTATGAAAATAACTATTACTACTTACCAGAATCAGCAAATGATAATGAAGGTTCTATATTTAGGTTTAATAGGAATACCAACGTTATAGAAAAGGTTCCTATGTCTACTTTCGAAAAAGGTAGGCAAAAACTTATATATAATATAGAAAGGTCTTTAGGGATGAAGAAACCTTGGGAATATAAGAATGGAGGTAACATAATAAAAGCTCAAGAGGGATGGTATGTTGATAACACAGAAAAAATAAGAAGTGCTAACAGAAAAATAGCTCAAGAAGCCGTAGAACAAAGAGCTAGGGAAGAAAAGCAACTTAGTAAAGCTACTACTGGATTTGAAAACTCTAGCGATACTCATACAGAGTTCTCTAGAGCTGACAAAGTAAGAATGGGGGCCATAGCTGGAGATATAGCTAGCTTAATAGCTAGTATGTCTGGAGTTGGTTCAGTAGCATCTGCTGGAATTGGAGCTACATCTACCGCCTTAAATCAAACTGCTGATATGATGGAGGGAATGTCATTTTTAGAATCCCTATCCAATAATCTTGGCAGTTATGGACTAGATGCTCTATCTTTAATTCCATTTGCTAAAGCAGCTAAAGTTCCCAAGATGATTAAGGCAGTTGGCAAATTTGCTCCCAAAATGGTAGGATTAATTGCTACTGCTCAAGGATTAGCTAATTCTGATCAATATCTAAGTTCTTGGAATAAAATAAGTAAAGGGGAATCATTATCAGTTAATGATTGGAGAAATATTTTAAATTCTTTACAATTAGTAGCAGGAGGTACAGCAGCTGTACATAGAGCTTCCAAAGCTAATTCAAATATACAATCTGTAAAATCAACAGATAAGGTATGGATGAAAACTGATCAGGGATGGAGATCTATAGACAAAAATTTAGCTCAAAAAGTAGCAGAGGCTCCTGACTTAAAAACACAAAATGAATTATTAAAGGATACAGGAATTACCCTTACAGAAAGCTCAAATTGGAGAGGTAAGGGCAAAGGTAAATCTGATATAAAGACTACTGATCTATATGACTTTAATAAGCCAGCTATAACTTATTCTGGAGACTTAAAATTAGTTCATAATTTTGGTCCAGCAGAAAGATGGTTAGGAAATGCTCAATTACCAAATATACGTATACCTGGAAGTCCTAATGTTAGAAATGCCTATAACAAAATAGTACATCCTATAGCTTCTAGAAGAGCTAAGCAAAAATCTGACACTGGAGAACCAAGTAAAGTTAAATCAGAAGCTCCTCTATCTGAAGAAGCTCAAAATAATATAAATGCTATTGCAGATAATTTAGCCCGCATTCAAATGGCTGGTAAAGTTGTGGGACAAGTAGGAAGTACTTCTCAATTAGCTCTTCCAGCTCCAAGTAGAAGAAGGGATGCTGAATATAAATTAAAAAATAATTCGACTAAATCAGAATCCAAAATTCCTATGCCTTCTAAAGAAAGGATTTCCTATGAAAGAGTAGGAGAAGGGTCCTTAGAACCTACTTTATATAGTGGTAGAGTCTATAGAGAAGCAGCTAAAAGATCTAAATCGCCTCAATTAGCTCTTCCTGAAACTGGAACCATAACTAACAGAGAACTGAATAGGAAAAACTATGAAGATTGGTGGAGATCGGCAGATGCATTTGATTTCGACAAATACAGTAATCCTTGGAAACCAATTACCTCTACTGAGGTATCTTATATTCCAAATAAGAAAAATACAGAAAACACATACTACCAATTTCAAGATCAATTATTAAAATCTCTTAATGTTGGAAATAACTCTCATAGAAAGAATAACAATTTACCTAAAAAGCAGAAGAAAACCTCAACTCCCAAAAGAAAAAATGATAATAAGGGATATGTAAATAAAAAACAAGAAGGAGGAACAATATTTAAATATCAACAGGGCACTGGAATGTCTGGGGTTCAATTTAATCCAAATACTACTTGGTATGATAATTATTATTCTCCTACTCATAGAAGTTTGATAGATGCTTTGAAGCTTGGAAAAATAAGTTACCAAGATATTAATAATATGCAGTCAGACCATGCTAGATTATATAGTATGGCAGGGAAAAATTTCTTATCTAATCCATATAAAAGTGATTCTGTAAGAAATTATCAAGAAGTATTTAATAATTTTGGAGGAGGTTTTGGAAATACTATAGGTATAAATAATGCATTTACAAGCGGAAGATATAATGTATCTAACAAAGCATACTCAGGTGATAATCCAACTAAATCATTTGTGGCAGATGGATTATATAGTGGAATAACTGATGATAGAAGACTTCTAGGAAGAAAGGGAGACTACAATGAATCTCAGCTTCAAAAAATGATAAATGACTATAAAGGAATAGGTCTTGATTTTTACTTGGATGAAGCTGATAATTATTATAAATTAAGGGAACTTAATCCCTCCTCACCTGACAAGGGTGTAAATCCTTACATAGGAACAATAGAAGAAGAGGAACCAGAGTTAAAAGGAACAACCCCAGCCCAGATAACTCAAGAATTAACTGGTATTAGTCCAAATACTGGTAGTCCCGGATTAATAGGCCCTAAGAAAAGAAATACTGCATCTATAAGATGGGATGATGTAATAGGTACTGGAAGATTATTAGGAACAATAGCTACTAATAATGCTATAGCTAGAGGATTAAAAAACTCCTTATCTCCATTACTACTAGACCCTTTACAAATAAGAAGACAAGTAGTGGGTGATTTAGTTACCAGAAATTATATGGAAAATTTAGGAGCAGAAGCCAATAGATTGGGATCTAGACCTATAACTTCTGATGCTAATTTAGCTCTAGGACAAGCTTTAGATTTTAATAATAGAGCAGGAGAATATAGAACTAAAGGTTATTTTGCTGACAAACAAGCTATTGACAAATCCACAGCAGAAGCTAGACAAGCTGCTGAACAAAATGCTGCTGCTAGAGTAGATGTTTCTAATAGAAATAGAGCTTCAATGTTAGGAATTAAGCAAGCTAAAGCTAATATAGAAGCCCAACGCAGATCGGCCAATTGGCAGCAAGCTATAGCTCCGTGGTTGATGGATAAAGAGATGAAAATAGCAGAAAATAGGAAACTAAACAATGAGTTAGATTATCAGGAAAGTCAATATGCAAGAGGAACAGAGTATGAAAATGCTTTAAGATCAGCTCAAACAGCTCTGAATAACAGCAAAGCTGCATATTTAGCTAAGGAAGGAAATAATGAAACTGGATGGGCAACCTCTCCAGAATATGTATCTGCTATGAAGGCATATAATACTGCTGCTTCAAAAGCAATGGATAGATACAGAACTGGAATGATAACGGCTAGGAGAAATACATACAAATATAGTCCTTTTTTATTTGTATATAAGTCTGGAGGGCATCTAACATATAAAGAAAAATCTATGTTGGAGAGAACTAAGGATTTTAATAAAAGTCTTATCAATGATCGCAAACTATTTCATAAAATGATATCTGACTCTCAAAAAGAAAATAACAAACTTATTATGTCCCTGTCTGGACTTACTAAGGAGCTTATAATAAAATCTATGACTTTATGAAAATACATACTAATATACCCAAACTACAACAAGGAGGAGCTGCTCCTCCTTTTGTAAGTTGGTCTCCTATACCTACAACTCCAGTAGCTCCATCAACTGAAGATACCACTGGATCTTCTAAATCATCTGGACAAAATGATGATGGTTTATTATCCAAAGAAATGGTTAAACTTCTAATGGAACAAGGATTACCGAGCGATGTAGAAGCATTTACTAAATCAATGAATCAATTATATAATGATCCTACATTTAGAATGAGTGGAAGTATTGATCCGTCTTTGCTTAGTAGTCAGTATTTAGGTATTATAAGTAACATAAACAAAATAAAATATAACAAAGAATTATATGATTCTAATATAAAAAGATTAACAGAAAATGGGGGATTATCTGATGTAGCCATTTCTAATGTTGGTAGAATGGTAGTACAAAATATGGAAACTGGTGAATTATCACAGGTTTCTCCTGATGAATATTATTCCAATCAAGGGCTATATAAAGCTGTTACTAACGGAGATTTAGCTCATTTAAGAGCTATTAATCCCAACTTAGCTTTTAATAGTGACATATTTAATGTATTGAATAATGGTATAGGGCAAGAAGATATTCAAAAGTACATAAACTTAGTTATATCCGATTTAGGTAAATCTATATCATCTTCCTCAGAATATGTATCTTCTAGAGGGGAGAAATTAATGAATGGAATGAATCAGCTAATAGACAATCCCAGAGTAAGAGCTGCTATAACTTCTGATGGTGTGTATAAAATATCTAGAGAGGAGGAATCTAATGTTGAACAGGCTACTGCTGCATTAGATTATTTATATTCTACATTACCAGAAAACGCTAAAAATTACATTAGGGCTAAAGCAGCAATAAATGGATTAGATCCTAATGAAGGATCTAGACAAGTTCTAACTAGTTTAATTAAGTCTAAAATAGACTCTAAAAATTCTTTTAAAGTGGATTATGAGTCTACCTTATCCAAGGATAAATCAGAAGGAGACGGAAAATCTACTATAGATGTAACTCAAGATAGAGAAATATGGGATGGATTCAATTCTCCTGATAACACCAGACTTTACCAAATAAACACAGGAGGTACATATACTTTCCAAACTCCTGCTATAGTTCTTCCGGCTTTAAAGACTTATGATGGAACAAAAACTGTAGGTCAATCTAGAATGGATAAGGTAATAGAGGATAGTACTCTATCTACTGGATACAAAAATTCTATGTGGTTTGGTAATAAAAAAGTTGATCCTATGGATTTGGATAGAATAGGATTCCAGGGAGGAGAGGTTGTTGGTGCTTATTTACCAGTTAAAACACTTCCTGACGGTTCTACTAAACCAGATTTAGAAGCACTGAAAGGTATAGAAGATGCTGAGAAAGAAATCAAGAGAAGTGGTGGCAGAGCTGTAGTTCCAGAAAAAGACCAGAGAGAAATATATAAAAGGCATGGAGCTGAAGATTATTACGGAATATATGATAATCCTAGATTATTAGTTCAAAATGGCTTGGTAAGGCCATATTATATGGTAAATGCTATAGCAGCAGATGGAGGAGCTTCTAAGATAAAATTTGGAGAAGATAATCCATATGTTGAAGAAACTAATAATTATGATCAAATAAATGCTTATATGAACAAGTTAATTTCAGGTAAAGATGGAGAAAATGAAGTAGACAACGACACTTTCCTATGGTTTGGTCATGGAGATAATATTTATTCTGGAACATTCTTTATAGAGGCTTCAGATATTAGAACATCTCAGTCTTATTTATCTGGAATTAATGTTCCCAAGAGTATGAACTCAGCACTAAATATGGACTTAGATTTAAGGAAGAATGACATAAAACTAAGTGGTTATTAATGAATGAAAATATAGATTGGCTTGATTTAGTTATACACAATCCAGAAAAAAGCAATGAAGATTTGGCTTTAGCTGGTATTACAGAATCAAGCCTAACTCTTAAAGAGGCGGATTATTATAAAGATATACCAGAGATAAAGCAGATGTTTACTGACAGCAATGGAACATTTAATGAGTCTAATTTTGACAAGTTTTATAAAAATGTATCTAAAATGTACAGTAACTATGTAATGCAGGATCAGGAACTTCAAGCATTTGCAAAGGACTATGATTTAGATGATATGAGAAAGAGGAATAGACTTACTGGTGAGGTTTATTTAAAAAAAGTAGCTAATCCTACACAATATAAACAAGGACTTTCTGGCATATTCAGAACTACCGAGGGATCTCTTAGTAGGAGAGAAGCTATGCAAAATGCTGAAGTAAGAGATTGGAGAACTGGAAAATCTCTTGGATATACCCCTAACGATGATGACAAAAGAGGTCTATTTGACTTTTTAGGATTGGAGCCTTTAGTAGAAGCTGTTTGGGAGGAAGACGGTACACATATAGACCCATTTACAAATCAAACTGTAGAACATAAAAAAGGAGAACATAAAATAGACGAGGATGGCAATTTCTATTATGAAACACTAGGGGGCAGAGATGCTTCTGGAAAAAGCTTTCTAAAACAATGGGATACTTTAACTGTAGATGGAACATTTTGGAATAAATTTGATCCATTTGATTCTGACGGAGTAAGTAAAAGTATAGGAGGACAAATAGCCAAAACAGCTGCTATAATGGCCCCTTTATTGATACCAGGAGTTAATACAGCTTACGGCTATTTAATGGCTGGAGTACTATTATCTGATGCTTTATCTACATTTGGTAAAGCTGGCACCGAAATGCTTGATCCTAACTATACAAATAACAGATTATGGAATGCATTTAATATGTATGGCGCTTTCATGAGAAGGTTTGACAGCTCTGCATCTGATGAAAATGGATATTTTGAACAGGGAACTAATATGCTATCTTCTGTTGCTTCTCAGCTGTTTCAACAAAGAGCCATAGCTCAAATTCCCAAATTCTTGAAATGGAATAAATCCGATACTAAAATACTTAAGGATTTTATAAATGAGCATGGAGACTCATACTTAAAGAAATATGGAAAAAATATATCTAAAGCATTAGCTGACGGAGATATATCTGCCACCAGTTTATTGTCTGAGAAGAGATTATTAGACAATTACAACAGTATGATGCAGCTGAATAAGAGAGCTTCTGATGCCTCAAAATTGTATATGGTTGTTACTCAATCTCAGGGAGTATATGATACATTTAAAGAAAATGGATTTGATGAAACAACTACTGCTATTGGCTTACTTGGAACAGCCTATGGATTTAACAAATTATTTAATACTAGTTTAGGAGAAATAGCTCTTTCAGGATTAGGTCTTGATGAGTTAGGAGCAGCTGTAAAACCAGTTACAAAAAAGCTGGCTGGAGAAATGTCTGAAGGTTTAGGAAAACTAGCATCTGAAGTAGCTGAAGAAAAATCAAAATCAGTTACATATAATGCTATAAGAAAATATGGATCTGAATTTGCTAAAAAATTCAAAGACATTATTACAGGGCCAAGTACTCTAAAAGCAGATATGCTTAAAGAATCTATAGAAGAAACTTCTGAAGAATTTTTACAAGATGCTGCTTTAATATCAGCTTCTGCAATAAATTCGGCCTTAGAAAAACTAGGACTACATGAGAGTTCTGATACATATAATTACTTCAATACTAATCCTTTAGAAAGGTATTTAATGTCAGCAGCAGGTGGAGCTATGGGTTCAGCTGTTTTTACTGGTATAAGAAAATGGGAATCATTAATTAGTGGAAACAGTGCTGTATCAGAATTACCTAAAGAGGATTTAAGCAATTTAATAAAAATCGTATCTAATAATCCAGTATCTGCTATAAAGAAAATCATAGAGAATACTGATTACGGTTCTAAAACTTTATCTGCCCAATTAGAAACTGCTCCAGATGGAACTACATATTTTAAGAAAGCTAATAGTTACGAGGACTCTCAAGATGCTATAATGAAGAAAACTATGTTATCTATAGTAGATTCCATAGATAATGCTATAAATTCTGAAATAGGTAAAGTAGATAAAAATAACATTCTAAATACCGCATTAGGTCGTGATTTTAGAGCTAGAGAGTTAGCTAATCAATCATATAGTATATTACAAAATATAGCTACTGATTTTAATAACATAGTAACTAGTCTAGTCCAAGCCAAAGCCAAAATATCTAGTACTAAAGATGGGGAATCTCCAAGTAAGACAGATATGGATGCCTACAATGAGGCTAAGTCAGAATATGAAAGGTTAATAAACGGAGAAAGAGCAGCTGATTATGTAGAAAAAATGGCATTTCTTCTTAATAGAGGAGTTAGTGGTGCATTTAAAAATGATTTAGATATATATACCTTTGCTATGAGTAGAGGTAAGAATTATGCTACTATGTCTCCAGAAGAACAAGAGGAACTTAATAACTTGTATAAAGTTAAAATATCTAATGATGCTAATAAAGAAGATACAGCATTTAATACTTTTAAATTCTTTAGAGACAAAGTATTAAGCGATATTCAAAATATATCTTTACAATCAGAAAATCTGCAAAATAGAAAAGTTTATCAAGATTCTTTGGATAAAATACAAGAGGATTTAATAAAAACATATCTCCCAAAAGAAAAAATAGAATCCTTCAAATCTGCATTAGAATCAGCCAGAGATGCAAATTTAGATGCCTTTATTGAATCCAATAATCTTGATAAAAATAATGAGCTAGAAACAGAAGAGCAAAAAAGAATTGCGGCTGATCTATTTATTCAAGATGAATTGATCAATTGGACAGAAAATGAATTAAATAAAGTAGGAGCACTCACTAGTAATGTTAGTTTAGGAGTTGATACCACTTTATTGGCAGCTCCAGAATCTACTTTACTTAGATATTCTGAATTATTAAGTAATATAATTGCTTCTAATTCTACAATAGATTCAGAAGTTGTAGACAAGTTAAAGAGAACTTTTGATTATTTCAATAAGTTTAATTTTAATGATTATTCTGGAACTATATTAGAAAGAATTAAATTAGAATTAGAATCTGGACAAACTCTTACTTTGGATTCATTTAAGTCTCCCACTATACTAGAAAAATTTCCTCAATTTAATGATGGTTCTGGCATAGTAGATATAACTAAAAATCCTGATGGAACATATAACTTGATGGATGAAAACGCTGAAGAACCTATAGAAGAAATTGGAGTACAATTATCTGATTTAGACTTAAAATCCATCATAAATGATGTATTCTCTGGGTCTGTAGATTCTTCTACCAAAATAATAGGCGGGTTACTTCCAGACAATGATTATCAAGGATATAATTCCAAAAGTGGATCTATGTCTAAAATTATAGAGGAGGTACTTATGTCTTCCTTAGAGTTGAACCCTAATATATCAATATTACAGGAAGTAGCTTCTTCACTAAATCAAGTAAAAGAAAAAACAGTATCCGATTCTCCTCTAAGGAAAATGTTAGAAACATTATCTAAAGAACTAACTGGAGAAAACGTATTTTCTATTATAAATGAAGAGGAAAAAGTGTTTGGATCTCTTAATAATCTTGCTGACTATTCTATAAAAAATAGGATAACGGAAGGCCAATTAAGGGCTGCATTAGGAGTTATCTCTATGGCTAAATCTATTCTCAAATACTCTGAAGGAGACAATGAAAGTGAATTTGGAAGTATGATAGATATAGTAAACAATGCCAGAAAAAAATCCAACCTTCCAGAAATACCAATAGTTGATTCAAATGCAGCTATCATTTGGATGAAAGATTTAAATAGACTGAGCGGGGATATCTCTTATCTATTAGACCTAAGTTCAAATAATACTGTTAGCAAATTAAAAGAAAGTTCTATTTCTTTAGCTAGAAATGAGGCTAATATTATATATGCTTTATCAGACACAGAAGAAAATAAGTCTATATTCGGAGGGGTACTAGAAGTAAATGGAAATCCTTTCTTTGATTTTAAATTTACTGATTCTGAGCAATTTTTCTCTAATTTATCTAAAAACAATTTCAAAGATGCTGATGATGAAAATACATTGGCTAGAATAGATTCTATATTTACAGAAATGCAGGAGTATTATTATAATAAATTTAATAATCTTTCTGCTGAGGCTAAGAATGAATTAATTGATTCTATAGCTTCTATTAAAGGTAATGGAAAAGTAGGATTAGATTATTTAAAGAATTTTGAGACTAAAATAAATAGGAATAGCACTATTGACGATATGTCTCCAGAGTTCATTGGGAATTTTCTTATGTCTATATTTTCTATTAACCAAAAGGATCTAAAGAAAAGGTTCTTAAAAGTACTAGATGGAGATAACGTTTATGCTCCATTCTTTGGACAATATCTTAGTATTTCTATGGCTATGGCTATGGAGGAAAATCCAGACCTAATCAATAAGTTTATTGATAGAAAATCGGAATTAAATGAAAGAGAATTAGGCAATATTCTATTTAAAAATATAACTATTATTAATGGAGATCCAGGCTCTGGAAAAACTACTAGTGTAGCTTATTTTATTAAACAACTGATAAAAGAGAAAAATCCGGATGCAAAAATAATAGCAGCAGCACCAAATTCTGATCAGGCTGATAAATTATCTTCTTTACTTGGTGAAGCCAAAGGATACTCTAAAAGTGATTTGTTCAATGAGGTATTAACTAACAAGGGTAAAGAATTTTATGACAAAATTACAGCATCATATGGAAATAGAACATATGGAAATGGATTAATATTAAATCCTATTCCCAATATTAATGAATTAGTCCATCAATATAAAGAACCAGTATATGTTTTTATAGACGAATATACTCATTTTAGTTCTTATGAAATGGATTTATTAACCAAAATACCTAATTTAAGAATAGTTGGATTAGGAGATACTAAACAAGAAGGATTCAAAGTGGATGGTTCTCCGAACTATGTTTCTGGTATAGTATATTCTGCCCCTTCCTTAATGATGTCTGTAAGAGCTGCTAATGGGCATAAACAAGATAATTTATCTATTTTGTCCACTATATTAAGAACATCTCTAGAAGATATAAATAACAGTAGATTAGCTAAAATAAATGTAAATCTATCAGATAGATACCAAATATTAAGTAAGGAAACTTACTTAAAGTACTATGAAGGCAACAATAAGTTACAGGGAGACAAGACCGTTAATTCAATTTCTGAACCAGAGATTAGAAATTTAATATCTAGTCTAGGAGAAAAGGAAAAAATAACTCTTATAACTAATAAGTCTAAATCTAGTACTTTAGATTTATTCCAAAGATTAATCGAAGAGTTTCCTGATAAAATTAATATTAAGCAAGCAGATGACGTTCAGGGTTCAGAATTTAAATACGTAGTAGTAGATGTTAAATATGATAAAGTAAGAGGGTCTAATGACACTCAAATTAATGACTCTTTCTTAGGAACTCTTAGGGCTTTTTATACCCATATTACTAGATCTTCTGATGGCTCTATAATTATAATGGAAGGTAATAATGTCCCAATAGCAGGTAGTATTAGGATGGGATACTCTAGTGATTCTGGATTACAACAATCTGATATTAACAATTATAAGGAAGTTATATCTTCTATTTACAAAAGAAGTACCAATTCTAATACAGAAACAATTAATTCTGATTTAGAAAAAATGGAGGCTAATGAACTAGATAAACCTAAGAACATAACAGCTATAGAAAAGAACCTTGTAGAAAGAGAAAAAGAAGTAACTAAAGAAGACGATACTCCAGAATTTAAAAAGGAAAATCTTGCTATTTACTTCTCATCTAAGCATATAGGATTGTCTAGAACTGGAGAGAATACCTTTATTCCAAATTCTAATAGGGAAGACTTGAATCTTGTATTAACTTCTCCTATGTCTAAAGATGAGATAATTTCTACCCCAGAGTATAAAGCTTGGTCTATAATGAAGAGATTTAGTTATGCAGAAGACAAGGAAAATTTCTTAAGGCAATTAAAGGAAGGTACTAATTACATCAATGTATTTAGTAAATTCACTGAATTACTAACAGGGGATAGAAATAACTTCTTAGGCATGATGGACATACTAGAAAAAGGTCAGTTAAAGCTTAAAATATCTAAACTAAATGCTGATACTGATTATCAGTTGGACAATTTAAACTATAATAGAACTTCCAAAAACTTTTCTAGAATTGTATTACAATTAACAGGATTAGACGGGCAAACTTATGATATCACAGTAGCTGATATTTCTGAAAATAGTAATGTAGGAAACTCAGAATTTAAGAAATTAATAAATGGAGACTATCCCAACCCCAAATATTTAAACTTAAATTTTGATAATATACAAGTAAGAGGATTAATATCTTCATCCGAAACAAATGAGTATGGATTGACATTGGAAAAGTTACAGTCTCTTAATCCAGAACTAACTATTTCTAATATTTATTTTGAATCCGAAGGTTCTTTCAAAGGAACTCCATATGTTTTAGTTTCTGATACTCCAGGAATAACTGAATCTGAGATGTTAAATTCCTATGGCTCAGAAATATTCGATATACAAAAAAGAAAAGTATCTATAATTCCTTATTCATACAATGATTTCTTTAGTCAATTAAATACTTTGCTAGAAAGCAGTAAAAATCATAAAACTGATTATTTTAAACTAAGGAAATTTGTTCCTACTGCTTTAGCCCCTAGATTGATAGCTTCTATGTATAAACTTCAATATTTATTGGAGAATGAAAATGCTTTAAATGAGTATAACAAATCTATAGAAGAATACAATAAAGAGGCAGAAGAATTTAACAAAGAAGCTGATAAAATAGGAGGAACTTATAGAAAAATTATAAAGAAACCATTAGAATCTACTAAAGAAAATAATAGGTTACTTAGGTCCATATTGGCTTTATTCGCAGAAAAGATTCCTGCTGAAAGTAAGGAAATGGTTATCAGTGAAGCATCTTTAACTAATTATCAAAGAGCTATAAATAAAGCTGATATACCTGCTCTAGATCAATTACTAGATGAAATTAGCATTCCTAAGTTCAATGATCTAGAAATAAAATTTATTAACAAATTTAAAGATAGAAAATTAATAACTCTGTTCAAGGAATTATCTAATCCTGAAAGTAGTTTATACAAGGACTCAAATTTAATTAGTCCAAACCCTAATATAACTGGAGAGCAGGCATTATCAGAAAAGGCTCAAACTATGTTTGAATCCTTATCTAAAATATCTGATACATTCTCTGGCAGGACACTTGAAAGTGTGTCTGATTTATTTTCCTCTAATTTGTTATTTTATACTATTAAAGACTTAAAGTTAGTAGAGTTTTTTAGTAAATTAGAAGGAGAAAAACAAGACTTATTTAGAACTTCCTTAGAAGCCTCTGGTCTATTTGACAATGGGATCTTAACACAAGGAAGAGATGTAGAAGCTAAATATATTGAAGGATATATTAAAGCAGCAGCTACAAAGGACAAAGTTTATATGTATCGCCAAGTGTTACCGAGAAGGGCATTTATACCTTATAGCTCTATAGAAGTAAATTCAAATACTAATGAGCTTAACACCGATATACAAGAACTATACTCTAAAAAATTAGATGAATTAAAAGCTAATATAGATCCTGAATTAATAAGTCAATTTAACGAGATTACAAGTAAATTCCAAATAGAACAATCATGGACAAATGATGTTCTAAATGAGAATCTAAATACATATATAAATAATAATTATCAACGTATTAAGAAATTAGTTTGGGATAGTTCTCCTAAATTGGTATCTTTGCAATGGAAAAACAATCAGTTATCTTCTATTAGAACTGATTTAAATAAGAATTTCCTATTAAATTCTTCCATCAATCCTGATATTTTAAATTCATTAGCAGATGATAACTTGAATTTTGTATACCAAGATGATTCTATAATGATTAAATCAGAAAATGGAGGAATAGCAATAAAGATAAATTTAGATAAGACTGGAAACATTAGACTTTCTAAGACTATACTTTCAGAAACTAATGCAACCGTTCCTATTACTGATTCTACTAAAAATATAACTACTAGTGATCTAGATAAGCTCTTACAAAAGTCCTTTAAGACAACTATTACAGAAGATGTAAGTAATCTGATATTAACAGTTAATAGTACTCCTAATATAAATGACAAAGTAGAACTATTAACGGAATATATAAGGAAAATAACAGATAAAAAAGTTGGACCAAAAGGAAAAAGAGCAATAGAAAACTTGTTTAATAAAGATAATAAATCTAAATGTTAATATATGAGTAAAAGTTGTAACATTTTAACTAGCGATTTAGTAATTGATGCTATTCTTAATCTGGAAATTGAAGAATACAATGATCTGGAATTAAAGGAGTTAGTAAAAACTATTAAATCCCAAACTAACGAAGGAAAGCTTCCTATAAATGACAAGGTATTGTCTATCCTAACTGAGGCAATAATCGAATCGGCAGAGGAAGATGAGGTCGAACTTAATACAAACGATTTAGATGATAAAATAACTAAATATTGGAACGAGAGTACACCCTCTCGTTCCTCTTTAGATAATACAAAATACAATTCTGGAGAATACCAGGAGTTTCCTAGAATATCTTCTGGATTGGATTCTATCTTTTCTAAAAGTACAGATAGAGGAGCATTCTCCAAATGGGCACAGAATGTTCTTGTAAATTCAAGTGCAGTTAACCCTGTTACTGGAGATGAAGTAGCTACAGAGTATAATTTAAATGCATCTCTATTAGATTTACAAAATGATCTAGCTGTATCATTAGCAGAATATCTAAATATTGAACCCAAGAATATCTATGATGGAATTAAATTTAATGAGGCTGCTTATAATGATTTAGTTAATGCTGCTAGACTGAATTTTTATTCTTACTTGGATGAGGGCAAATATGATTTTCCTTCTAAAGGTATTCGTGGAGAGTTTAATAAATATTTATTGCTTACTAATTTTGATTCTGCTATTCAAAAATATGCTAATGGGATCATTGTAATTGATCCTATTCAGGTAAACAGCAAAGAACTATTTTCTAGAGGATCAAAATATAAAGCTGGATCGCTCCATGTAAAACAAAGATGGGATGATTCATTTGAAGCATCTTCCATTGGTATTCATACTAATAAATCGGTTCAGCAATATATTTCATCACTTCCAGAAATTAATGCTAAAGGTGTACTAACTGGTAATTCTATTCTATTTAGGGATTTTAATAATCTTATTAGAATTATCAAAGATAAAAATCCTAATTATAGTAAAATGTTAAGAGAGTATCCTGGAGAGGCTCTTAAGGCTACTATGGATGAAATTTATAAAAATCCTAGAAATTATTTTACTGGAAATGATACTATCTTGTTAAATACATTTTATACCGTTTATAATAATGTATTTGGTCCAAAAGATATTAGTTTATATTCTAAAAATACAGCTAATACTAGAAGTACAAAGAATAATTTATATTCTATGATTGTTAATCATATTAACAAAAATGCTTCTATGGAGTATACTCAAACTATATGGGACGAAGAGGAAGAAACATATAAAACAGCCTTATTGTCTAGCACCAATTTAACTAAGACAAAAAGTGATGTATCTAGAAATTTGATTCTTCATGCTATCAAAGATGATTACTCAAGCCTTGTTGAAAAATATAATGTAGTATTCAACACTACTAATGGTAAAATACAATCTTTATCTTTTAAGATAGGAGAAGACAATTATGTTATAAATTTCAACAAAAATAATACTCCCTCTAATGTAAAAAGTGTAATTGCTAAGTTTTCTAATCCAGAGTATGTAGAATTTTTCAATGATGTTTTTAAACAAAGATTTGATAAGGATTTTTATGCTGGACTACTTATAGCTAATGAGTCTTCTCCATCTAGTGTATTTAAATTGCTAAATTTAGCCTCTAACATTTTCCTGTCAAACAAATTGGGTAGTAACATTACCTATAATATAGCCTCTGGAAAAGTAATAGATGGAACATTTTCAGACAACACTAGGTCTTGGTTTAGCAATGATTTAGGGGCAGTTAGAGTTGATGGATTCAACGGAGCATTAGATGCAGTTGAAGTATTGGCTAGAGCTAAGTCTTATATTAGTAAGGATTCCACTCAAAGTAATGTAAAAAACTCTGAAGGTGCTTCTCTTCCGAAATTTGGATTAACTTCCTTAAGTGAAGGTGATAAATATCTGTTTAGAAACTTATTTAAACAGGTAGTAGAAAACCCCAATCATACCCTTAGACATAACTTATTTATGAATAATAAGATCTACGGTATGATGAGAAATACCTTTAAAACAGAATTTATTGGATACGATGGAGATTCTCAGCAAATAAAAAATATGAGTGATGCAGAACTTATATACGATGGTATTGTATCAGGATATTTTGCTAATAAAAAGAAGTTTGTGTCTATTCAGCCTGCTGTTTATGCTGATAAAGGCAAAATTCAAGCTAAAGCTATCAGGACTGATGAGAAGTTCACTTATGTTAATATTGATGGAGAAACCATAATTAACGATAAATCCTTTTCTGAATTAAGCACTGACGAGTTGGACAATCTCTACTATGAATCTATGAGAAGTCAAATGATTAATCTAAAAAAGACCATAGTTGAAGATTATAAAAAATTCTTTGGAGCTTTACATTCTTTATATCCAAAAAAATATCCGGAAGCTAATTATAATAAATGGGAAGAATATGAACCTCTAGTAAATAAATTATCAAAGAATGATATTTATGTAGCTATAAAACTTCTTCAATCTAAGGGAGAAGATATATCAATTATACCAGAAATTCATTTTACTTGGAATAAAAAAGCTGGCAAGTACATCTTTAATAATTTATTAGCTTTTGAATTTAAAAGATATACCTCTAATAATAGAGATATATTTAACGAAAAAAACAGAATTGAGGAAACATTATATGCAGAGACTTTAAGAAGTGGAGGTGTTAGACTAAGTACTGTTTTAGCTAATGGTTTAGAAAATAAAATTATTACCTCTGGTTACAATAAGTTCGAGGACCAGACAAAGTATTTATCCGACAGACTGTCAGAATCTGTAGTTAAGGAATTAACTAAAAATGGTTCTACCTACGAAGACATTTGGGTTAATAAATCTACTAAGGAATTAAGAGGTTATCTAGCATTTGATAAAAATGGTAAGTTAATCAAAAATGCAGCTATGCCCTTATATAGTGCCGAAAAAGATTTAGGTATAACCGTAGTATTGAATCCCGAACTGTACAAGTTCCAAAGATTAGATAATATTGTGAGCAATAATTATAATCTAGCGACTGTAGGACTTCCATTTTTACATCCTACTAAAGTACAAGCTACTGGTATCGACTCTAAATCCATTAAAATAGAAGAAGCTAATAGAACTGTAGCATTTAGTAAGCGTGGGGTTATTTATGGTGGTACTGGACATACTTTGATAAAAAATAAGAAAGACGGTATTCCTCAATATCTCAATATATCTGTTATAGATGATTTAACAGCCCCAAATATGAGTTTAACAGGGAATAATGAAGACGCTACCACACAAGATGGTGCTATTCATACCAATCCGTTTTTCTCTATTTGGTTTCAAAATTCTTCTCCTGAGTTGACTCATAGTTCTGTTCATGAAAAGCCTTTAGGATACTCTAGTTTAAGTAAATATGGGGCCTCTACTTTATTTAAATGTGCTACATTCTCTATTACTAATTCTAGTATCCGCAGCTCTGAAACAAGTAAGGTTAATAAGGCTACTATGTTGAAAAATATGTCTGACAGACCTTGGGTTATACCTAATTTAGATATATCTCCCTATTTTCAATCTGTGTATTATATAGATCCAGAATTAGATTTGAATAGGTATTTTGAGTTAACTAGTTTAGAAAAGGTATCAACTGATGTAGTAAATGGAAAGGTAGATAATATTTATAAAGCCCAAGTAATAGAGGTAGACAGTAGAGGAAATATTATCGGTTCTGAGACTGAAACTAAAATTCTGCACTTAAATAGTAATTATGATATTTGGAAAGCATTTGGTGGGGCATATTCTTGTTCACTATCTAATGGTAAACTAGAGCCTAGTGAAGATTCTATACACCAAGTAGCTAGAATTGCTAATGATGTGAATATCTATGAAGATAGTGATGAAATAGCAGAATATAATGATTTAGTTAAATTTGGACGTCTAAGTAATCCTAAATTAGCAGAAATATCTAAAATTAAGGATATTAGAGATGTTCCTCAGTATAGTAATAAGCTTATCCCTGAGAAGCACTTAAAAATAGAAGGAGGGAGAACTTACTATCAACCAATGAAATATTCTGATATCCATTACTTAGCTAATGCTTCTGGAGTTAAAAACGGTATAGTAAATCCTAATCCTGCAAGCTTATACTTTAATTCTACTCAGGAAAGAATTAATCCTAATAGTAGAGTTATTTTTGGACACCCAACTTTAGGAAAAACTGTTGCTTCTAAAATGGGATATAATCTTATTAGTTTCGACGATTATAATAGAGACAAAATAAAGAATTATATTGCAAAAAATAAGCTAGAAGGAGAAACTACTCAACAATTTAAGAAAAGAAGAGACCCAGCTTATCAAGAGTTTTTACTTAGTTTATTAGAAGAGAATCTTGATTTAAATGTTCCTATATTCTTTTCCGATTTATCTTTACTGGACGCTATAAATAATTCTGATGAAATAGTAATTGATGAAATCTATACTATGTCAGAAGAAAATTTTATTGAAAGAAATAGGCAGAGGGGAGGAACTGATGATGCTAATGCTAGAGAGTGGAAACATAATTTAGATGAGGCTTTAAATACTTATTTAGAATCAATTCCTGATACTAAAGTAGTTGATGCCACTGGACATGATTTGTTTGAATATTTTGATAGTCCTCTTTTATCATCTGAGTTTGATCCAGCATACTTAATTATTCAATTAACGGCGGAACATGATGTGGAAAATGAGCAAGTATCCGAAATGACTCAAGTTATTTCTGCTTTGGAACAAGGTTCATATACTCATGATATCGCTATCAAAATCTTGTCTGATATTGGACAAACTATTTCAGATAGACTCGATCTGTATAGGAAATGGGATATTAATACAGAAGTAGGAAGGCAAGAACTTAACACCATTCTAGGTAGAGCACTGTGTAGAGTATTTAATGATTCAGAAGATAGAATTAGTATTGCATCTGCTTATTTGGATAGAATCCAAGAAGAGCTAGCAAAAAGTAACATAATTACTCAACCCATTCCTTTTGATGATAATAACCTATTAGGAATGTTTGAAACTAATTTCAGAAACGGATTTAATAAAGATATAATTAAACGTAAGTTCTCTGGATTTACTGGAGTTATGACTCCTTGTTTTGATTTATATTCTGTGTATGACTATAATGGTAATGTTATTACTGAGCAGGATTTTTCTAGGATAGCGGAAAAAAATGAAACATCTAATATTAAGGAGACGTTAACATCTCTAGATGTAGAAGTTCCAGTATCCCAAATAAGGTGCGGAGATTGGATTGAATTAAATGGTCAAGCAGTACAAGTAGGAACGTTAGTAACTACGTTTGGTAATACTCCTAGTATCACTTTGGAAGAAGTAAAATCTATGAGAGGTCAAACTGTAAAGAAACTTGCCTCAAAAGGTAGAAATCTAAGAGCACAAAATTATGTAGTTACTGTTAATCCAGATCAAGTAAATGTAGAGGATTCTACATTTGATATCTATGATTTGGATTCTGTCTTGTTATCTAGTAAGCTGAAACAGTATGTAAAAGAATTTAACTTAGAGCAGCCCCAATACTTGGATCAGGTATTTATAGAGGTTAATGAACTTATTAAGGCTAAGTATCTAACTATCAATGATAAGGGAGAATCTAGAACTGTTGATTTGATTCCTTATTTAAAGGAGGGAAATATAGATAAATTAAAGAGCTATATTAAAGTTGCCATCCAAGAGGATATGAAGAGTATTCAATCTGGTAAGTATCCAGTTCCAATTAAATATAGAAATGACTCTGCTCAAGCTGATATTATTACATCAGAATATACTCCTAATGAATTGGCAGTAGGTAAACCATTTGCTTCTAAATTCTTGTTATCTCCTGGAGATACTATTAGTAATATTGATGTGGAGTTTTTTAAGAATAAGTTAAGAGAAAGAAGGAGCAATCCAATTGATTCTAAGTTTTATAATCTATATTTTGTTGGAAATAACTATAAGTTAAACTTCTCATATGATCCTAATATTATCAAGAAACTTAGAAGCGCAGGATATACTGTTTCTGAAAAAAATATTCAGGACCAAATAATAACCGCAAATGAGGGCCTTATTAGGAGAATTAATGATGATATTAAATACCCTGTTAATAAAAATATGGCCTTCTATGATGTTACTACTCCAGATGGAGAAACTGTAGAAATGGTTACGGGATTTTCCAATGAGGATATTAAGAATATATGGAATACTGAAAGCTTCTATACTAACAACTTTAACTTCTCTAATTTTGATAAAGAATATAATGATGAAGAGACTTTAAGTAGAAATTTTAAGAGATTATCTAATCTTCTTAAACTGTATGGATCTTTGAACAAAATAAAAGTTCCCATTAAATCATATCAAGAAGCTTTTGAATATATCTCAAAGATAAATCCTGAAGCTGAGGATACTAAGAGAGCTTTTATGATGAATCAATCTTTCAATGAAGCTTTAAAAGTAATTGCTGCTCGTATTCCTGCTCAGTCTATGCAGTCATTCATGAATATGAAGATAGCTTCTTTTATAGACACTGATACTAATATCGTATATACTCCAATAGAAATGTTGATATATGAGGGTTCCGACTTTGATATTGATAAGATCTATGTTATGAACTCTAGTATAGGTGATAACGGAGTATATATTAATTGGTCTCCTTATTTTATGTGGGAAACTACTGATTTATTTAATAAGTCTAAAGAGCTTCCACTACCAAATGGAAAAACTTATACTGTAGATGAATCGGGAATTGATGTGTCTGAGTATAATGATTTAGAATCTTTATACGAAGGTAAACAATATTCAGTATTTTTGGACAGATTAGCTGAAATGTTAGAAAAAATAAAAGAAACTAACATAGTTTCTGGAGCTAGTGACTATTTGTTAAATATTATCAATACTCATAATAAATTCCAATATAATAAAAACGAAGGAGTAAAGAATAAGATATTTAATAATATGTTTAAAGTAGGAGCTGATCCTAGAAACTTCTTAGCTGAAACTGCTACATTAACTATTGACCCTGCTCGTGAAGCGGCCTCTAAATCAACAGCAGGTAGATTTGGGGAAGTATCATCAAATGAGAATCCTGGTGCTAAAATGGTTGCCCAAAAGGAAAATGCTGTAGGTAAATCTTCAATTGGAGCTTTTGCAAATGGAATTAAGGCGTTTTCATCTTTACTTGTTTTCTATCAAGACAATCTATCTAAAGTTGTTCCTATGGCTAAACAAGCATTGGATAATTTCCTGGCAACTATTTCTGTGAATTTAGGAGTAGAGCCTGAATTGGATGTAGTTCTGTCTAGACTTGAAGAACTATCTTTATCTGAGTTGATAAATAGTGGATTATCTGAAGAAGAAGCTAAATTAGTTTTAGAAGCTAGAAAGGAAGACTTTAGACAATCTGATAAGTCTATGGAGCACCTAAACTTACTAGTGGAATTACTTAAGTTATCTGATACAGCAAACGTAGAAAAATATGAGTTAAAGCTTAAAGGCTCATCTAGTTATACAGCATATGATAGCGAAGGTAAACCATTTGAAATTAAGTTTACTCCTACTTTACCTAATTTAAATCTGAGTGCAGCAGATGGTTCTGCTATCTCAGAATTGGTAGACAAAATTAAGAAAGGAGGCTTACAAGAAGAGGTTTATGAAACTTTGGGAGTTATGTTGAATATTTCTACCGATAATGCTAAAGAGCTAGTATTGAAAAAAATCAACGCTTCTGGAGATTTGGCTAAGGTATATATTTACTTGATTAGTTCTGGAGTACCATTTACTACCATTACAAAGTTTATGACATCTAGTGTTATCTCTTTGGTTAATAATAAAGCTCAACGGTCGTTGTTTAACGAAGAAAGTAAATATTCTAATATTAACAGGGCTATAAAATTTTACCAAGAAGGAGCTGATATTGCTGATTATGTTGGAAAGGATTTTGTTAATAGTGTAATAAACGTATTAAACACCAAAATAGACTCCCAAATACCTACTAAGGCTGCTGAATTTAAGAAGTTTATAAAGGATTCTGGTTCCGATTATCTGTATACTTTAATTGATAAAATAACTGAACATGAATCAGATTTCTCTGTTGCTGCTAGTAGAGTTCTTTCTCAAGATGAGATTGAGCAATTAAGAGAAATAGCAGATGAATTAGGAGAAGAAGGATTTGTAGCTAATAGAAGGGATTTTAAGCAAACTGCTTTCTTAGTTAATAGATTCCTTACAGAGTCTATAAACAGAAAAAATCAGTTGGCTACTATTAAAGGTGATATAAATAATACTCTTGAATTATTGAATAACCTTGTGGAAGGAGGAGATGAAATTTCTGAATACTCTCAATGGTGTGGATTAAATCAGGGACTAAAAACTCTTAGAAATGATTTTTATAATTTTATTAAGAGAAGAGAAGATTTCATTAAATCTAAAACTGGAAAGAATTTTGATTTAATTCAGTTCATTAAAGATCCTGAATATAGACAACATCAAATTAATCTATATGAAAAAAGCAAAACTACATTTAATGTACTTGCTGCTATTTCATCATCACCTCACTTTAGTAAAATGTATCAAGCGTTAGCATTGAATGAGGATATTCTTAATACTTTTAGTTATAAGTATAGAACGTTTTCTAAAATGGCTGATCTGTTAGTTCACAGGGGCATAGTTAAGACTATTAAGCCCGATACAATGAGGGTTATTAAGAGATTTGTGGATGATGTAACTATTAGTGAATTTTTTGATAATTTGAGTTTTGAGATTCCTATGGTTGGCGAAGTACTTCCTTATTATAATGCTGATGGATCAACAAGTAAAAGAGAGGAAGAAGTGCTTCAATTAAATGATGTATTTGGAAGAGCTTCATTTAAAAGAATCATGGAGAACTATATCATACCTGAGTTGCAAAACAAATATCCCACTAACAGATTTTTATCTGATTTGATGTTTGGTTATACTAAAACTTCTTTTGGAGTGAGGGATTTTCTCAAACTCCCTATGGACTTAAATAACATATCCAGCGAGATGAATGAAAATCTATTTAACGATTATGTTTCTGGATTTAATTCTATTAAGGATGATACTTATAACAATGTAAGAATAGAGGACTTATTCTTCGCATATAATCTTCTTGTCAGCAACAATGGTTTTGGTCCAAATACTATGACCAGGATTTTTGAGGATGCTATTAAGTCTAGTCCAAAAAATTCAATTATTTCTAAGTTTACGGAGTTTGAAGCTAATCTTCCTAATATGGATATTAATATTGACGAAGACGATCTACTTATTAGATTTGCAGGTGAAACTGGTAGTGGATTTGATGTTCAATATGTAGCTGGTAAAAAAGTTATTTATCATGATGGGAAGGTTCAGGATTTGTTTATTGAAAACAATCCTACTTCTCTATTCTTTAGAGATGGAGTTTCCAGAGTATATAAAATTAAGGCAGATAATATCTATGTTAAATTTATGAATTTGTTTGCAGATAATAAACTTGATATTAAATTAACCTGTGATGAGTAAGAAAGGTTGTGTACAAATACAAATAGGTTCTAAAAAATATACTTTTAGAGATGTGGATATTTCGTCCACATCTCTAGATAGTATTTTAGGGACTTTAGTTAGAAGTAAAAGATTTCAATCGGAAATTGACGATATTATAAATACTGTAGATCAAGATGTAAATGAAATTATTGCTAAAGGAGAACAAATAGCTACCAATATTGGAGATTATGCTATAGGTAATGCAACTAGTTTAAATCTTGCTACATTATCTAGAATAAATCAGTCTACTGACTTTAGCGCAGTTTCTGCTATTACCAATCTTCTTAATTATACTGATAATTCTTTTTTATTTAGTGACTCTACTAAATTAAGTAAAGCCTATATAGGAACTAAAAGGGATTTTATTCTATTAAATCCATCAATTATGGAATCAGGATCTTCTTTATCCCAAACTCTAGCGTTTAAATACGCAAGTAAGGAATCTACTAATAAAAACAGTCCTATTTATAGAACCTTATCTAATTATGTAGAGCAGATTCTAGATTCAAATCATCCATTTAGAGAACATTTGGAAGGAGTATCAGAATTAACAGCTGCCAAAAAGTTGCTATTGCTAGCTCAATCGGACGATAGTGAATTAAGTAAAAATTTACTAAGAGAGTTAGGAGGAATAATAAAATCTAAAACGGAAAATTCTATAAATATAACTGGAACCACAGTTGTAGGAGATAAAATAAAATCAATAATAGGATATGGAAATAATATAACAGTATTCAATAATCATAAATATACTAATTCTAATATTATAGGATTATTGCAGAAGGTAAGAAATTACAAAAGTGCTACTGATGTATCAGATTCTCAATTGCCAGACAATGTTCCAATTCAATTTAAAAAGTTTTACGAGGATAATAAAACTGGAAAGTACGAACAGCTATTAAATGATTTATTGAATAACGAAGATATAGAAGTAAATGAATTATTTGATCCTAGTGTTAATAAAACAATAAATAATATAATTGATTATTTATATAAAACTCCAGAGATTTCAATGGATGAATCTTATATTCCAAAAGTAGGTTCTATTGAAGTGGAGGATGATTATCAAGTAGAGGATAAAGTGATTTATTTAAATGAGAGTAACTACGTAATGAATAGTACTTTAAAATCTAAAGATACTTATGTAGAACTAATATTAGATGAATCAACCTCCAAATTTGCAACAGTAAAGTCAGGCAAACCTTTAAAAATATTAATAAATCCTAAGTATGAATTAACTGATGAACAAATAAAGGAAATAAAAGCGGAAGTTTCAACAAAAACAGGAAAGAATGCAGGGAAAGGTAAAAAACCAAAATGGGTAGTTCTAAAACAGAAATCCATTCCTACTAAATCAGTTGTAAAGGGATTGTCTGAATTAATAGAAAAATTAAACACTGATGGAGTATTAGTAGAGTCAGTACATTCTACAGTGTATGATGATTTTGCAATACAAGCAGTTAAAGCTGCAAATCAATCTGGAATATCTTCTTATATTTATCCAAATTATTATACAATTAATAGAAACAGAGGAGAATTTTTATCTTACTTGGATAGTGAATTAAATTTATCTTTTACAAAATCAACAATAAATAAGTCTTTTACTAATGAAGAATTTCAAAAATTTACTAATAGTGAGAATCCCGGATTATTTGCCAATTTAAAAGAGATGCAAGCTGGGGATACTGTCACAATAACTAATACAGTATCACAGAATAAGATGAAAATGGTTATAGACCATATCTATGATTTTAAATTTAGACCTAAACTCAATCCCTATACTTCCATGTATAATGTATATACTGGAGGATTTAATAAAGGAGTAGTATTTTCTCTCTTATTTGATGATAATAAAAGAAAGACCGGGGTATTAGTAAATATAACTGACAACAATTATGGATTCATTCTATCCGAAGGTAATACCTATGTAGAAATACCTAAGTCTCAGATTAATAGTACTTATTCTAACCATTCTCCTCTGTATATGTCAGACTTAAGATACATTGGAGATAATGTATATTACAATACTTTATCTGGATTAGTAAAGGATGATTTGTTTGTTGGACATAATGTAACAGAATACAAGAAATTCTTCGAGCCAGAACTAAGAGAAATCTTTGAAAAAACTATTTATGATACTTATGAAAATTTCCTAAATGAAGAATTTGGAAATTATAATAACTTTCAGAATAAAAAATTTTATGTATTCGCCCATTATACTCCAGAGGCAATTTCCAGAGTAGAGGTAAATGCTCCTAATTATTCTAACGTAAATATGCTTGAAGTTTTAGCTAATTCTTTGAAAAGATCAGGAATCAAAGTGAATATGTTTACTTCTGATGAAATTACCTCATTATTTGGACCTAATTTGGCAAGTAACAAAGCTTTTATACATAGTGGAATGATAATCTTAAACTCAGATTTAAGTACAGAAGATTCTCCTATACATGAGTTGATGCATTTATTATTAGCTCAATATAAAGTATCTAATCCAGCAGCGTATTCTGAAATGCTCAAAAATATACCTGATTTAACTCAATTTGAAGAACTAAAAGAAAGGTACAGAGAGTTATCTCCAAATGATTATGCTGAAGAAGTTTTGGTACATGCAGTAACTGACTATTTTATGGGAAGGGTACAAGATTATGGAGCCTTAAAAGTATCTGATTTAAATATTAAAGAGTTAGCTTTTCAACTATTCCGGACCGACTCTACAGATAAATTTAGAGACGACTCTGAGTTTATGAATACTCTAATGAAAACATTATTACTAGATGGAAATAGTTCTCTTTTGAAAGACTTAACGATAGGAGTAAATTTAGATAAAACCATTACTGAAAATAAAATTTCTAATGTGAAATCTAACCTAATTCAAAATAATAATTTAAAAATAGACTGTAAATAATGAAAGACTGTACGTATGAACTAACATATAAAGAAATAGCTCGTTCATTTTCAAGTGAAGAGGAATTAGATTCATATATAAGAAATAATCCAGATGAGTTTAGTCTAGAAACAGCAGAAGACTATAGATTTAGTAAAGATTTAACTGCTGAAAATATAGCTATAATCAACAAAGTAAACAATAAAAATCAAGAGCATCTAAAAAAACTAAGAACTAAGATATCAAAATATGACAGTGATGAGTTTGATGATGTTTATGATGATAATTCAATAGGAGTTCTTGAATTTATAAAAACTCAAGGATTGACTGACAAATCAGAACAATTTAATTTAGAAAACTGGGAGAGAGCTTATAGAAGAACTCTAGAAAGCGATTATAGGCAACTGCCAGAAGAAGAAAGGAAAGCTATAATCGAAGAAAAGGTAAATTCTGAAAAACTTAGATTTGACCAAATAAGGAAAGTAGGTAAAGGATTACACAAAATAGCCTATGATGTATTTATGAATCCATTTTTGGATTATTCTAAGTATCCTAAGGAAGTAAGAAGAAAAATTGCTGAATTTGGAAGCGAAAACATTAATATTGACTCATTATCAGATGAAGCTATATTACAGACGGTTAAACAACTATATTCTATTAAAAAGGGATTAACAGCTAATAAGAAAATAAAATATACTTTTATTGAACCCTGTATTGATTTTAAAGACTCTACCTATAATATTAGAGGAAAAATGGATATGGTATTAGTTTACGATGATAATACTATAGACATAATTGACTTTAAAGTATCTGGAACTAATTATGATGCCTGGGATCCGGATAAGAAAGCTACAGCTTTAGCACAGTTAATGACTTATCAAACAATGCTAGAGAATATAGGAGTAAAGCCTACTAACTTTAATTTGAAGTTAATTCCTATCCAACTTGGAAGAACAGGAGATTCTTTTACTAGTTCTAATGTGACATCCAAAATCTTAACTCCAAATATTTCTACTAGGTATAAATTATTTGGCCTGTTGAATATTAAAACAGAATCTCAGCCGCTAACTTCTAAATTAGCTGAGAATACAGTAGAAACTGTAACTAAGATGTTTGGTTTTGATGTTTTTAATTCTGGGTATGACGAAGCAAGTTTCCAAAAAGCCTATGATGCTATGGTAACTAAAGTAGGAAATAGTTATCAGTTTACTATGATCAAAGGAATTATAAAAGGAGAACGTAAAGTATCTAAAAATTCAAGGGAAGAAATAGAAAAAGAATTAAAGAACTATCTGGCTGTATTAAGAGAACATAGAAAAAATCAAACTTCTAAAATAGCTCAAATATTTAATGACTTAAAAGATAGTGAAAATAAAGAAATATCTTTCGTATCAGACAACTCACTTAATAGGTGGCTGAATATTAATCTAACTAAATATAAAATTAACCCTAACTGGAAAGCTATTCAAAATGAGGACTTAAATGCTCTAGGAGTTTTAATGTTTAAAAATGATGCAGACAGAACAGTAGATTTTGTATCTATAATGTATGAAGATATAGACTTACCTTTAAATTTAGAAAAAGGAAATACTATATTAGGTCATTTATATAGTGACAACATGTCCTCATCTAACAAACTTGTAGCAAATATGGGTAATATTGAGCTAGTTAAATTATTGTATTTAGCTAATCAACTAGCCGACAATTATGAAACAGGCGAACTTAAAGTCCTAGGGTTAAGCAATAAGTCCGTAATTGATGATACTGTAATTCGTGAAAAATTAGAAAACAATTATAATATTTTAGCTAACTCAGTTGGAATAGAAACAAATAAAGTTAGGGCTGGAGAACTATACGCTAGGGTTGCTTCCTTATATGAGGCTATAGTCAATTCAACTTCTGTTGCTAATTATTTCAGAGCCAATTCGATTAATCCAAATAATTTCAAAAACGATAAACTATCGGAATTGGTAAATGACAAGGCAGAGCAATTAAAAAGACTAGAGAAGCTAAGGGATGCTTTAAATGAGCATTATTATAAATATAGGTTTAATGCTACAGAAGATAATTCTATATTAGGCTACTTAAAATCACAGGTAGATCTAGCTATTTCTAAACTATCTGGATATTCTATAGACTTTAGGAATGAAACTAAATTATCTGGCAATATATTGGGAGGTCAAGGATTAAGAGAGAGTATAGAAAACAAGACTTTATTTAATTCTATTAATTTAAGACCTCAGGATACTATTCCTATAATTCAAGCTATATACGATAGAGTTATGGAAGCTAACTCTATAATTAGAAATAAGTATATGGCTTATAAAGTAGTTGATAGAAGACATACCGATAAATTTAAAAATAGCAACCCAGGATTTAGGAATAACAGATTTGTTAATAACTCAGAAATAATATTTAAAAATTTAATAGATAGATCTAATACAAGAGATCTAAGGCTAAAAGATTTTAGATATGATGATACTCTTAGTAAAGACGAAAAAGAATATCTAGAATGGTATGTTAGGGATTTAACTAGAATTAAATATGATTTAACTTTAGAAGAGGCAGAAGATCAAGGGTACGATATTTTTCAATTACCATTAGTAAGAGCTGGAGCTTTATCAAGAATAGTAAACAATAAACAAAACATTAAGGAGGCTCTCAAAGATACATTAGGTTTAGAAGATGCTACTATAGATCCTAGAATGAGTTTAGGATTGGATTCTTCTGAAACAGACTTTGGAAAAAATGGGTTAATTTTTGATGGTATATTTAATTCCTTTTCTTTATCATCTGATCCTGACAAAAGATTAGGAATGATAGAAAAAGAGGGATTAGAGTCATTTGACATAAATCTAGAAAGAATTAAGGATTTATATAATTATGTAGTTACCAGAAAGGAAATATTAGACCCTGTAATTGCTAACGTAAGTTCTTCATTGTGTTCGTATGCTTGGAATGCCCAATTAAGTAATGGGCAGCTGGAACTTAATAAACCTACTTTGGACTTCATTGTCAACTTCATTAAATCTTCAGTATTGGATATGTCTTTATTTGATAAAGATGAAAAAGGTTTATGGAGAACAGTTTCTTCCATAAAGTCTGTGGCTAGTAAGATGGTATTAGGATTAAATGTTCTATCTATGGCTAAGGAAGGATTAGTCGGATGGTGGACTTTATTTAATAATGCTAACGCCAATAGATTTGATGACTCCAGATTTGGAATAAAAGAAGCTAGTAAAGCATATTCAATGGTATGGCAGGATGGATTTAGGCAGATAAAAACAATTACTATGGGAGAGCATTTAAACGCTCAATATGGTATAGCTAACATATCCGAACAGGAAATGGTAAAAAGATTAAATTACTATCAGGGAGAAGTAGGAAGAGTTAATAATATACTATTCCTTACCGCTAGGTCTCCGGACTTTTTACACAGAATGACAGTATTTACTGCTTATATGCTAAAGGATGGTAATTATGATGCACATAAACTAGTGGGGGATCATATAGAATATAATTGGCGTGAAGATAAAAGATTTAGTATTTATGCTAAGTATCAAAATACTCCAGAATCTGAAATTCCTAAATCTGAATTAGAAACATTTCAAGAGCAGAGATCTCTTTATTTGACAATATGGAGGCAAATGATAGATGAGGGAGCTGTTGTAACTAACTGGGAAACTGGAGAAACTAGGTCTATGACGGACGATGATAAGGATATTCCTAAAGCATATACAGTTCTAGAATCAAATAAAATGATTCAGGAAGCTAATATGATGTTCGGATATATGGACAGTACAAACAAATCCATGTGGTTTAGGAAAGGCATCGGAGTTATTTTAGGGCAATTCCAATCATATATTACCGCTAGAGGTGCTCAATACTTTTTAACTCCTGGAACATATAAAACAGGTAAATGGGTTGACAAAGTGGACTCTGTAACAGGAAAAAAGTTATATTGGAAATATGATGATTCTGGGAAAAGAGTAGAAACTACAGAAAACACAGGATTTCCTGTTAAAGACTGGCAGGGAGGCATGATGGAAGGTATATTCTGGAGTTTGGCAAGTTTAATTAATGTGGTTAATTATATAAAAGGAGGAACTAGCAGAGAAGACTTCTTAAAAGCATGGAATGATCCCACTAAATTAAGAAATCTTAATCTATTTTTGGGAGATGTAGGAGGATTAGCTTTCTTCTCGATACTTATGTATCTGTTATTTGGTAATGTAAAAGAAAGTGATAAAACAGCCATTGATAAGAATATAGAATTAGTATTAAGAAATGCTAGTTCTGAATTTAATATTTGGAAAACATTTACTGGCCAATTAGAGTTAAATTTCGTAGCTTGGGGAGTTATCACAAGATTTGTTACATCACTTAAAGGTGCTATATCTGGTGATAGTAATTTGCCAAGAGCTTTTGTTTCAAATGTAGGAGCATTTAAACCATTTAAACCAATGATATATGATATGTTTCCGTTAGATGAACAGGAATAAAAATAAAAGGGAGAAGTTGCAATTATTGCGGCTTCTCCCTTATTTTTTTTTCATTCTTGTTCCACATATTCAGGCTCACGCTTATCCTGTTTGTTTAGCACTTTAAACATATATTTTCCTAAAGATTTGTAATCAGAATCTAATTCAGAATTATATGCTTTTTTAGCCTTTTTTACTAATATTTTAGTCTCTCTTCTAGAAACAATTCTTTCTCCTCCTTCTAATTCCATTTGTACTCCTCCATCTGGCCCAATCACTAACATTTTAGAGGTTTCGGAATCATCCTCCTCTTCTTCTATGTCAATCTCGTCTCCTTCTTTAATTCCAGAGCCTTGATTGACTTCTAGTACATATTTTACATTATCTTCCTCTGCTATAGTTCTATCATTAGGCTCTCCAGAATATACAGATAATACTTCTTCATCATCGTCTATAAAGACTATATCTAATGGAATATTAGTATCATCCATCCAAAACCCAACCGTTTGAGGTTCATCATATACAAATAACATACCTTCATCCTCTGGTAAAGAATTTATTCCCTGCAAGCCTCTGGATTTTTCCTCATCAGTATAAGCTATTTTAACTCTATACTCTTTATCATTTATTTTAACTATCATGCAATAATTCTCCAGTATTATCAATAGTATTTTCTATTATCTGTTCGGCCAGTAATTTACCTGCTTCTATAGCAGCTTCATCTGTACCTATATTTCTCAATTCCTCTAATTTATCAGTTATTTCTTTAGCAAATATTATTTCAGAACGTTCTATTTCTGCATGCTGTACAATTCCTCCTTCTTCCTGAGTTATTACTGGGATACCCTTTTTAGTTATACCTTCCAATTCAGGATTTAGCTCCACTAGGTTGTGTTTTCTAGCGTGTAATGCTCCTTCTGGTATAATATTTACTTGACCTCCATTTTGGAATATTTCAGGAGCTTGCTGACCACTTTCACCTTCCTGGTATTGTTGCTTCACCCCAGTAAGAGAAATCTCTGTAGAAGACTCTACACTACTCATAGAGGTATTCTTTGGTATATTTCCCCCTTCCCGAAGTTCAGTGGTTCCGATTTTTCTAGGCTCTCCAGATATTGATACTTTTTTCTTTGCTAATCTAGATAACCTCTTTGCCTCTTTTATTTTCATTCCAAACTCTCCAGCTCTTATATTGTACATCCAATCACTAGCATTTTTATTTAAGTTGTCAACTAATTGCAGTTGCTGCACATTGGATGAAGCCAGTAGGTCGTCTTTTCCTTCTTGTAGTATGTCATGAGCTGTATCTCTTTCCCATTGCCTTTTATCTACCTTCTTTTGATATTTTTTTGCTGAGCCTAGTCCTAGTAATCCAAATCTTTTTGAATCATAAGCATCAGCTCCTGTATATGATGAAGAAGTGTCTACCATTTCGTCAGCAGCGTTACCTTTCACACTTTTCACACCTGCCCCAAATAAAGTTCCCAATCCTTTTAAAGCAACTGATGCTATTGTTCCTACACCAGGTATCATTCCTGCTACTTGACTAAGGCCATTAAATACTCCACTAGTAATTTTACTACCTTTATCCTCTGCTTGTGGAATAAATTTATCTGCCACACTAAGTGCAGATGTAGCTAACCCTCCCATACTGGGCATACCTTGTATTCCTCCCACAGATTTAGACAGAGTGTTGTTAGCTTTACCTAAAGCCCCAGCTTTACCAAAAAATGTAGTCAATCCTTTAGCTTTATCTGAAGATGCTATCGAATTTAATACATTTGCGCTTTTAGCATACTGTTGTAAATCATTATTTAATGAAGTAATATCACCAGTGACTCCATAATATGCAGGAAGAGAAAGTCCTCCCTGAGCTTTTCTAACTAAGGGAGGTCTCTTTCTAGATTTATATTTATTATGCATAACTTGCAGTATATATAGTTTTCAAAGCAGTTATTATAGCTAAATCTTCTCCGCTATACCTTACTTTGATTTTACAATATTTATCTCTGATTCTGGTCTCCTTTCTATCAGTCCAACCAGTGTATATTAATTCATCATCTGGAGTATTTTCTATATCTGTTATATCATAATTAGTAGGTAAATCATCAGTAGTTATTTCTGTGGCTGTTATTTTAGGTAAATTATTTAGAATTATAGGAGGCACAGATTCCCAAGTTTCGTTTCTTTGCACAAAGTACATAGGCCTGATTTCTACATTCCAAATATCTTCCTTATATTGCATATTCCCTCTTAATCTGCCTACTTCTACTATATCATTAGCTTTTTGATGAACAGCTATTCTATATTCATCTAGTAAAGGTTCGTGAACTATCTCAGATCCAGTTATATTTTGATAATCCCTATTATATTTAGACGTAGCCATTTGATAACTATCATATATTTGATCAAATGTGTCTATTCTTTCATAATACCAGGGGAACATAGTAGATTTTACATTTTTAGATATAAGAGTTTCTTTATAATCCCTATCATATAAAATGTCACATCCTAAATTCTGATATAGTTCCTTAGTAGCCTCTTGTCTATAATAAGCATTTTTCTTATCTTTAGCAAAGTCATAGACTTCTCCAACTATTTCATAATGAAAGGATTCTGGCTTAGCCTTATTAGCTATTATATACAAGTTATTGAATATTTTATGTATTCCAGGATTATCTACTACTACAAATTCAAACTCAAATGGATGTTGTTTTCCATACCAGAAACATGGTTTCAACTTATCTTTTATATCTATTATTCCAGATTGACCATGTTTCCAAAAATATGTAATGTTCTTGTCATAGTTTCCAACCAATACTGCTACTGAATTAGTGTAATACCCATTGTTGGCATTCATATTTTCCTTCCATCCATTTACATATTGGGCCATATTTTGGTCTGTAGTGTCATAATCGAAGCTTACATCAGCTTTTATATTTAAGTAAGCTACTATTGTATTCTCTGGTAATCCTCCATTATATTTTAATGAATTGCCAGAAATAGTGAAGTACCTCCAAAATCCCATTTGGTCTTTTTCTATAGAGAAAGTTACATAAGATTTTATATTCTTAGTATTAGGAAGGTATCTATCGGATAAACTTAAAGTCCATTTTGATTGGTTAAGTGGATCTTCTAATGTTATTCCATTAGCTGCTGGATTATTAGTAGAACTAACTCCCAATTTGGAAAACATTTTTGATGTGTCTCTATCAAAACTAAAAAATATGTTATCTATGTTAGAAGAATAGGAAGGAATCCAGGAATAAAATGTTATCCATTTTCCTAATACTTCGTTAAAGCAAATATTCCAAGCTTTTTCTTCAAATCCATATAGATTATCATAAAAAGTAAACATCAAATCTTGCTTAAAAGCATTATAATGCACCTTTACATTTCTAACTCCTATTACAGGAGTCATTTCCCTTTCTTTTAAAGTAATATTTCTATTAAGGAACTGTTGTATCTTAAAATCAGATATTATTTCAAAAACCTGGCCATTAGTTCTCCATATTTTTTTAGCTACTGTATCAATACCGTAAACATAATAGGGAGTAACTGCTATTCCATCTACCCATTGACTACCATAATTACTACTCAACATTTTTGGATTTTCTGGTAATACATTAGAGGTATTAATAAATACTTCACCACCTTGACCTTCTCCAGCTAAAGCACGTTCATTTACCGGTATAACAGCCGTACCATGTTCAAATACTGCAATTAAAAATCCATTAAATTCAAGTAGCTTAGTAAGGCCTCCATAAATAGTAGCATAATCTCTATAATGATTTAATTGATATACTCTGTATCCATTTCTATAAGAGTCATTTATGAATATATCGCTATACATTATTCTTGTAGAGAACACATCTTTTAAATATGGTACATCAGGCATCAAAAAGTTTACTTTGGCTCCAGTTGTAGAATTAATTCCAGCATTCATTACTGAAGATTCAGGTATTTTTGATTCTCCAGTTACTGATCTACTGTACAATGGGAAAAACCCTCTGGATAAACCAGTTAGTCCATTTTCTTCGTAATGAGAATCATCTGTAGTTCTCATTGAAATATTTATGTTAGAACAAAGTTTAAATGTCATCCAATGTCCTAATTTAACAGCATTTATATCTCCTCTATTTATATTCTCATTTTTCTCTTTACTGGAGACATCATAATTATCAGACCAGGTATTTTCGTTTACAATTACATCATTATTTGGAGCCTCTGGATCTTGGAAATTTCTATTCATTCTATGGGTATAATTTCCTATATAACAATCTCCTCTATATGCTGTTAAATAGTACCCTACAGAATCATTTCCTATGGATTGTATGTCTATACGATCTGTTATAGGATAAAACGAGGATTTATCATTATACCTAATATTAAAATAATCTTTCATTTTAGTAACATCATATCCGGGTATATGTATGTTTATTATTCTTCCAAATCCCTCATCATATCCTTCTATCCCTATATACGTTCCAAATGATCCTCTTACCAAGTTTATAGCTTCTGTATCTACATCATCTTTCATAAGATACCTAAGTCTCCACGCCTCTTCTGCATTACCAGCTCTTCCAGTGTATTTTTGAGTACCACTTGTAATCATTACACAATCATCTTGTACCATAGTTAGTTTACAAGAAGTATAAGCATAGTCTCTGTCTTGAAATTCTCCTATATATGAGTCTACATAACTGTGTCTAACGTCTAATGGATCACACTCTAAATATCTATCTTTAGGTTGAAATATTGGCCTAGTTATAGTATATTTAGCTCCAGTAAATAATTGGTTGAAATAAGACTGATTTAATTCTGCTTCTGGACATATAGCAGCTTTCATCATTATGCCTTCATATTTATCTGGATAATTGTATAGTCTCTTTTTAAAATCATGAGATATTATTCTTTCATCATCTAAAAATCGTTCAGCTACCCACTGTTGTTTATTATCTTTATTTATATTATTTACATATAAAAGAGGTATATAAGCATTTTTGTCTAAACCTACAGTAAAGGCCTGAGCTAGTATAGTAGGGATTCTCTTTTGCCTAACTATAAAAAATCCTTTTACCATAGTTTTCAAAACTGACAGGGCTGTAGAATCAAATGCTATTTTTAACCCTATTGGTTTTACCTGTGTAACTTCGTCTACAGTTCTAATTTGAGAAGCAGAAGTATTTTTAGTTATTATTCTAATTACACCTTTTGAATTTTCTAATGGGAAATTAGATAACTCTCCAGACTCTTTGAATATGGAATAATCTCCCTCATTTGTTGTTATTTTTATTCTAATTGGTTTACCAGTGTTAGGGTCAAATTCTCTATAAGCTGGTATAGAAGTATAGGAATTTATTACATCTTGGTTACTCGGGTTTGTGGTTACTTCCAATTCATCTCTACCTCTTATATTAAATACTGGTGATAAAGAATAATCTGGAAGTATATATACTATACCTAATCTGTAAATTTCATCGTTCCAATATCCTAACTTATTATATATATTATTTACATTGTAATATTCAAATTGATTAGTAGAATCATCATAAGACGGAGTAAGCCCTCCTACTGTATCTACAGCTACTGGTATAGGATAAACTCTAAGAGATAAGTCAGTTAATTCTTCATAAGGAATATCTACTTTATTTATGTTACCCATGAATAACATATTTTGGCACTGGGCTGCTGTTTTAGCGGACTCTATCAAATTATATTGAATATTTATATCGTTATCACTAACTTCAATTGTAGGCTCATACCCAGTAACAGTAATAGAACAAGAGGTATTTTTTACAATATACTTCTGATCAATCAGATGGTTTTTAGACGCTCTAATTCCATCTATATCTGAGGTAGTTCTAGTATAATATACTCTTACGTAATTATATCCTGGATCTACATTTTCTAAGGTGAATTTAATCATCTTATTACTATTTTCATCTTTTATTCCTCCTTTTATAGAAAATATGTCATTGACTCCTCCTATATGACAAGTTACTACTCCAGATTCTGTGACAAAATCAGTTTGATTTCCATCAGCATCCTCATATTTAAAATAAAACACGTAATTTCCAACTTTACAAGCTCCTCCGTCCTCTATTCCTTTAAATAATAATTTAGGAAGTCTACTTATCCTCTTGTATAGTGAAGTATCTATTTCAAATTGCTCATCATCATATATATTAGTATCATTATTGCCTATTCTATTTATTATCTTGTATGTATTATTTTCCATAGGAGTGAATCTAGTATTTATTAATCTAGGAGGATTTTTATCATCATTTAATATTAAATTAACAGATCCATCATAGGATGGTTGACATTCTATTTGTACTGGATGATTTAAATCAAAATTTAATTTATCTGTAGTAAAGTCAGATAATTCCATAGGTTCCTGAGCTATTCTAGCATTGTTAGGGGCAGATGATATGCCCCCATAGTATAATAAATTCTTTATGCTAGATTTAGTCATTTTATATCCTGAATATTCTCCTATTATCTCTCCATTTTTATCAATTAATTCATTCAAGGAATTAGTTTCATATAAATTAGAATTTACCCTATAGTTTCTAAGAGGATTATACTCCCATGCTAAATTCCCCTCATTTTGAAATAATTTGTATAATGGAGTTATATTGTAAGTAAAATCAGATGAACTAGTATTTATGGATTTTTTACTACAATTAACTAGAAAAGCTGATAAATGTTCCATTATCCTGATACTTTTGTATTACTGCTCACAAAGTCTCCAGTTCCACTCATACTGGCTGTTTCTAACCCAAAGTATGCATCAGTGTAATAAGGCCATTGAGTATCTCCAGCCTTAAGATACCAGTCTATCCTTTCCAATCTAGATTTACCATTATTATTTGTACTAACAAAGAAGGCATAAACTTGGGTAGTTATAGCTGATTTATTTAATACTGGAATTTTAAATCCGTTTTGTTCTTTCAATACAAACAGATTTTTAAGCATTTTTTTATATTTTATATCTTTTAGTTTTATATCACTTAATTTATCACTACTTCCAGATATCAGTTTATTATCCTCTGTTAGATAATATATACTCGACTTATTTAAAGGAGTGTTTAAATAGTCTACAAATTTACCCATCTTGAAAGTATCTCCATCTTCTATGTATATATATTGTATGCTTGTCTCTAATTTATCCCAAGAACCTACTATATTTGTTATATCCATTGATCCTCCTAATTCTAAGGAAAATCCTAAATACAAATCACTAGAGTTTTCTTGTGTTAATTCGAATAATAAAGTAGTGTCATATTCTACTCCTGGCTTTGGGTTATCTCCTGCTGTCTTTCTTTCAGTATCATCATTATTCTCATATTCCTTTCTTATAAATGGATAAGGAATATTCATATAACTACATTGATGTACATTAGGTTCTCCAGATATATCTTCTATGGATTTATACCATTTATCTTCCTCTAGTTTCCACTTGCTATCTCCAGAACCTAAAGATTCTATCTCTTCTGCTACTGTTTTAACATCAAAATACCTTTCTTTTCCGTCTTTAGGATAAAGTTTAACTGGGGAGTGATTTAGAGAAATCATATCCAAGTTTATATTCCCATCCTTATCTTTGCTTCCAATTTTTATACCTATGTTTACTTTAGTAGAGTATTGATTTGAATAAGCATATCTTTCTGATCCTCTTACCATTAATGTTCTATTAACCTTAGGTTGGACTATATACATATTAGATAATAATTTCTGCATATATTTTATAAAGGTTTTATAATTACTTCCACCAAGATTTATAAAAGCATAATCTGGAGATTCCTCTGTGCTTATATTAGTTCTCCATAAAGCTGATGTAGCCCCCCATCTATATATCTTACATCTATCATAAGTATTAGCAGACATAAATATGGAACCATTTATTTGACCAGAGGTACGGTATACTCCTGGAGTAAATGCTTTATATCTACCTGTCTTTTTTAAGTTGGAATCTAATTTAGCTGTAAATGGCCATATAGCCGAATGAGATAGCACACTATTCATATTATCTGCAAATGCTCTCATAACTTCCTCATGAGGTATATGATTGTGACCATCAGCTCCTAAGTCACTTCTATGTATAAGTAATGTATCTCCATTACTTTCTCCCGTCTTTTCATTTTCACTATTACTGAAGTAAAAAGAATTATCGTCATTATCGTCCCAGTCTCCTGAATAGGCTATCTGCATACCTTGTTCAGATAAATCCCCATTTGATGTTCTAGAATTTCCTAATATCATCACATTTTGTTCTTCTGGAGACATTTGTTTATAAAAACAAGGTCTAGCTTCTTCACATTCCATAGTTTTATTTTCAAATTCTCTATTTGATGCAGCTCTTCTTATTAACCTGCCACTTATAGTTGGCAAGGTAACAACTGAATCTTTTCCCTCTTCAGATTGCTGATTGAATGATCCACTTATATCGAAAAATTGTCTGTCTTTTAACTCTTCAAAAGTCTTTAATACTGTTTCATCATCTGAACTATAAGAGGTTTTCCCCAGTATAGAACTGACTTCTTCTGGTAATTCTCCCTTGATATTCTTGTACGGGACTTCTTTATTAGGAGTTTCTCCTTCTGTATCTTTAGTTATATCTACATATTTTATCTCTTCATCACTAGCTGACCCTCCATACGTCTGTAATTCAAATTTAGAGTTATCGTATACTACTTTACAATTATCTATAGTTAAAGCTCCATCATTTAGCTTAAAAAATCCTGGAGCATACTCACCAAATTGGTAGTAATTATCATCTTCTAAAGGTTTAGAAGAATCTATATTTTTTACATCAGCTGTAATGGTCATTTTACTTGTGCCACTAGTGCCCCAATCTTGGAATAAATTAGCTTTCAAAGGAGATGATTTATACTCTTCTAAAGAAGTAACATCATCTGGGGCTACTGCTTGCACACCAGTAGTGTATCCATTAGCAGTAGGAGAATTATAATATTCTACTTTAAAATCTGTATTGTTACTAAAATCAGTAGATTCAGATAAAGAGGTTTTTAATTTAACCTTATAAGGATCTACCAATATTGTAGAAAAATTAGTTATTTCTCCTTCTATATATTGTTTATTAAATATTCCATTTGTATATAAAAATCTATAAAAATATTTTTCTGTTGATTGTTCTTTGTTTTCTTTATTTATTAATCCAACTGTTTTAAGAGTAATTCTTACTAAATAAAAATTATTTCTTAATAGTTGATTATTCTTTAGCTTAAAATTATCCCCTAATATATTATTATATATATAATCCAAATTTGATTCTTCCTCATCATATTTGTCAGTATACTTTAAGTCATAGGGCATATCAAAATATTCAGTATAACTTCCGTTAAAATTCCCATTAATTGTAGATTTACAATTAAAAATATGTCCTTTTTCATAATAGTTTAATCCGTAGAATACATCATAAAACTCCATAGTTACTTCTTTCACGGATTCTCCTTCCAACAGATTAACATCGAACCCATAATTTAATCTTAACTTATTACCTTCAACATAATATCTCCATTCGTTTAATATTATATTACCAGTACCCAATAGATTAAAATTTATTATTCCAGTTCTAGCTAAAGATATATTGGGGCCTAATTCAGTATATGGTATTATTTTATATTTTAATAAATTATCTTGCTCTCCTTTTTTAAATCCTCCAAATGCAAATGTCATAGATTGCAAATCAGGAGAAGTTATTTCAAATTCTGACTCTTCACCATTACCTATAAATTTTACACCTTTGAAATGTATGTAGTCATTATCTACTTTTGGCCATCCAGAGCAATAGAATTTAACAGCAAACCCTACGTTTTTAGTATCCTCATTTTCTTTTCTATCGTCTGAATATCCTGTATCTGATGAACCGGTAGATATTATAGGATTTCCAGATTTAGTTGGGTCTTTATAAGAAATTATACCTCTACTTACTACAAAATCCTCTAAAGTTTCTAATTCTACTATTAGTAATAATTTTCCGGATTTTTTTCCTTTATAAACAAGTAAAGAATCAAATACCTCTTGATCATCCACATTCCCCCCTATTGAAGGAGCCTCTCCAAATACAATTCCCCTAGATAATATTCCTTCTACTTTACATTCATCATCTATATAACTTATATTTCCTAAATCATCTAATATGGCCGGATGAAAAGTAACCAGCCTCGGCCTATCTTCATCTTTATAACTTATTATGTTATAAGGACTTCCTCCTATATATATTCCAAATTTATCTCCTGGATTTAAAGTCATATTATCTGGCATTAAATCATACCTTATATAATATTTATCTATTTGTCCAGAAGAATCAGTAAATTGTCCTTTTGTTACAACAGTTCTTTTATCACTTATTTCATTCTGAGATAAATTTCTTTCTGGAGAAGGAAAACTTCCAAGTTGGCCCTCATTAGTAATGGGGTTATATGATGCTACATATATTATTCCCCCATATTCTTTAACTCCTAAAGGAACAAACCCAGTAGGAAGCTTTGCTGTCTCTACCCTTCCATTACCTAAATCGTTTTGGAGTACAAATTCATTTCCATTATAAGTAATTAAAGTTGCATTTAAAGCATTAGTTAGAACATTATTTGGAGTAGTTAGTGGATTTAAGTCCATTACTAGTCCTTCACTAAAAGTATTAGTAGATTCTTGTTTGCTCATATTTATTTGTTTAATGAGGCAAAGCCTTCACATTTTCTATATAGTAAATACTCCGCCTTACTTGTTTCATAATCATTTTCTAATATAGTAAATCCTGCATCTAATATATAAGGAACTCTAAAGAAGTATTCTTTATTATATTCTCTTAGCTTACATTCTTCTAAAATTTTATATAACTTAATAGATCCAAATTTAAATTTCTTTCTTTTCCTTCCCCGCTTATTGTTTTGGGATAAATAGTTATTATATTGATTCTGAGTTAACCCAAAATAATAATATCCATCCCATTTGTCTTTGGCTCTATTATATAACACTCTTAATTTAACTGACATTTTTTTAATATAGTAATGGAAGTGTTTAAGAGAATCAAATGTTAGCTCTCCTATATAGAATAAATACTTATTTATAGCATCATCTTTCAATAAAGTATCTCCACCATAAACATTGTGCAAATATAGTGATTTCCAGCCGAAATTCAAAATTCTTTCTATATCTTTTTTAGGAACGGTAGGAAACTTATCTGCAACCACATCATAATAATCACTAACAGTCTTTACCATATTAATAATTAATAATATTGCATTCCTTTATTTGTATTTTCTGTAATTTTATCTCTCATCCATTTACTTAGATAAACTTTCTTTTTAATTTCTCTTTCGTTAGCTAAATACATAAACTGCATTTGGTAGCCAGTAAAATCAGATTTTAAATAATCAACATCAATCCATTTACCATTTCTTCTGGCTTTTTTAAAGTCCTCTCCAAAAGTTCCTACTATATTTAAATAGCATTCTCTCCTGGTAGGTAATTTAAATGTAACATTATTGTTTATAATATCTAACAGTATAATTTTTACTGCATAAAGAAATATTCTTATAGCTAGAGCACGTTTGTCTAAATATCCAAGTAAAGACTTACAAGCTTCCCCACTTATTTTCATTTTCTTAATGGGGAAGTTTGCAAATAAGTCTTTTGTATTAAAAGCATATCCAGTTGCAAAGTTCATATTATTTAACAGGTTTATATGCCTTATTAAATATCTTCCTATCCCATCTAGATTTAGCTTCAAGAATCTCATTCATCTCATTCTGGCTAATGCTTATAGGAACTCTTGCGGAATCACAATACTTAAGCCATTGTTGATACAAATATTGAGCCATTTGAATTAAATTTTGATTATTAGTAATCCACCCTTGTTTTTGCTTTTTGGCAAAGGCTATATACGTGGATATAGCTAATGCCTCCTTTTCTGTTACTTGGGGTAGTCCATCTTCATCTAAAATAACTCCTTTATATAGTATTGTTACTTGTCCATAGTCCCTATCAAAATATAGAATATCTCCTACCCTTTCATATTTAGCATATTTACCACTTACGTATAATGGATTAGGATATAACTTCCTAGCTTCTATATATTGTTCAGTAAACTGAGAGTTATAATCTCCATTGACTGTTTTATTAGTGCTATAGTTCCAATCTTCGTGATTGTAAGTCACTGCTTCTATTATATCACAGTTGCAGGGAAGTTTAATAGATAAGTCCTCGCAAGATATTCTAGAACAATACTTGTATAATCTTACAGTCTTATTCCCTATTAAATTCCAAGCTACAAGTCCTAATTCCTCAAATTCTTCGGGTTCTAGTTCTAAGCCATATAGAGAATTAGCCATAGTATATATATAATTAAAATCATTCATCTGTTAACTTGATCATTAATGGTTGGAACTGGTTGTAACTGACGGTAATAACGAATCTTCTTTTCTGTTAATCTTCTTTTTATTTCATTATTTATAAAGGTAAAATTGTCTATATCTCCTATTGGGCAACATCCATAATGTTCTAACTGTCTTGGATCTTTAAATATAGCTACTACTGAAATTTGTTTAAGAAGTGGTGCGTTAAAGACAAAACAATCATACATATTATTTTTATTAGGAGTAGTGTCTATAAAAACATAAGGTCTATTTTTACCTCTTTTTCTATATTTCCTATACCTCCAGAATTGAGGACTAGTATATACTATAAATGGAACTTGTCTATCTGTGGAACCTATATAATCTATAGCTTCTGATCCGAAATCACCTAATATCTGGGGTATTTCAAAGTGTGCCACTAATTCATCACAATCACTCATTTTGCCACACCTACACCTGTCCATAGATTCACAATCCAGCTCTACACAATTAAGAGATAGCATTAAATCCCTTCTTGGAACCAGTCCTTTAATAAAATATTCCTTTATTATCTGCAACCTCTCATCAACAATATCATCTTCTAGTTGCTCTAAAGACATGGATATATTAGAAGCATATCCTCTTAAGCCTGATATTATATCATTAAATATTGCAGAAGAAAGTTTTTCAAATACCATATTTTTATATAATAAAAAAGGCGAAAGGCTTCTTCGCCCTCCGCCTTTTATAAGTTATTGATTTTTAACCTCTAATTTCTTCAATAGTACCTACATTAGCTAATGCTGCTTCAAATTCAGCAGCAATATCAGTTTTTACATAGAATACATGAGTAGTTGCAGATTTTACAACCTGCCCAACTGCATCAGATCCCATAATTCCTCTGCGCTTACAATAAGTAAGAGTATACTGATTGTATAAAGCTCCAGGAATAGGAAGTTCCTCTTGGTTGATACCACCAAAACGTATAGCTTCCATAGTAGGTAATCTTAAATCATGAATAATATTAGTATATGTGCCAAATCCTTCTTTTCCTTGTGTAATAGTATTTTCTCCATCATGTTCTGGATTAGAAGCATCTAAGGCACTCTTAATTACTTGATAACTACAAGAGCATACATCAGAGCAAGCGCAAGTATTATCATCAGTTAAGAATTTTTCAATATCAGCTTTCTTGAATCTTTCGTATTCATCACAAGCTGTGATTGTAACTGTGTCTTCAGTAGCTGAAATTTCAAATACTTTATTATCCCAAATTTGTTTATATAGAGCAGCATTTTTTACTATTCTTTTAGCAATATCAGATGCCAATTCGCTGTTGTCTTTGATTTCGTACTCAATCCACATTGGTTTGCCTTGAAATACCATATCATTAGCGAAGAATGATACTCTATTTCCAGAATATCCAATGTACAAAGCTATTCTATACAAACCTACTCCATCATTCTTAATTTTGAATGTAATAGTAGCAAATGTTGGATTATATCCTGCTCTTTTATAGATACTAACTACATTATCCTTAATAAACTTATTCACTCTCTTTACATTGAAGCTACCTTTTACAACTGGATCTTGAAGAGTATCTTCAGCCTGAGAAGTCCATTTAGGTTTACCGCTAGAATCTACATTAGTGTTAAGTACGTATGTGCCTGTGTATTGAAACATAGTTTATTATTTTTTATTTGGTTGTTGTGACTGTAGCTGAGCTGGTGGGGCTATAGTCTGATTAACTGGTATATTTGTTTGAAGTCTTGGATCACTTGAGTTTTCCATAACTAATTTTACCAACCCATTAATTATCTCTTGACATACATAATCAGGAAATTCCATCATTTGTGAAGTATCTCTTGTGGAATCTAACTGAGTTTGTGTTAGTCTTAAATGTTGGGGTGATTTCAAATAATCAATATGAACATTTATTAATTGAAATACTGAATTGTCTTTTCCATAACGAACTTCCATTCTAACTTTAGAAGCGTTTCCAAACCTATGCCCTATATTCTTTTCTACAAGACTTTCAGAAGAATTTCCTATTTTTATAGTTCTAGATAGGTTAGAATTGTCTTCTGCACTATATGTTCCACTTCTCATATCAGTCCCTGAACCTAAAGAAGTTCCAGGTTGATAAGGATTAGTAGGTAAGTTAACAGAAGTATTTACATTATGAATAAAATAATAAGGTCTCCTGTATGAGGGCCTCATGTAGAAGTTATTTATAACTAGGGGCCACATATCTGATGTTAATCTTTGTGCTCCACAATTCCACAAATCCCCTTTATCCCAACAGTCTTTTTGTTCATTTACTTGAAAAATACATACACAATTTAAAATATGTAAATAGTCTTCTGGTAAATCAACTTCATAAGTAGCTCCATATAAACCTTTAATAGCAGAAGAATTATCTTCCCCATAATCAGCCATCTTAACTGGAAGTAGAGCAGTTGCCTTCAACACTCTCAAATCATCAGTAGTTTGTTGATTAGCATCGTATATATTATATCTAGTATTAATATATTGTAATACTGCTTTATTTACTAAATAGTTAAAGTCTGGAAGTAATAAAGATGGAGCTTCTACTTTATTCATCTCAACTAACAACGCCTCATATAATTGTTTGAGTGTAATAGCTGTATGATTTTATTATAGTTCTTCAATAATCTTTAGCTTGTCCTTTGCATTAGGATTAGTTACCTCTAAACCATATGTATCGTTTTTGATAAGGTCTAAAGTTCTTTTATTTCTAGGATCACGCATCCACGCTATAACCACGTCAACTGTCCCTCCTAATGAAATTCCTTCGCCATATACATAAACGCCAGATACACTGCGAATGATGTTCTTATCTCTAGCATCCATGAATAACATTCTTAACTCTAGATCATCACCAGTGTATAAGTTAATAATTTTTTCAGGAGTCTTAGAAGCTATATCCAATAAGTAATCTTTAATATCAGCATCGGAAGCATTCCTCATGTGCTTACCAAGTATTCTGGCAATCTTAATCCTTCCATCTGCCCCCCTTGGGTCATTAAAGATGTAAGTCTCAGCATCATGTATCTTTTGTCTTCTGCTAACTTTTTTAGATACTTCTAAACCTGGTCTTTCTATATAAAGTTCAGCTCTTCCATATCTTTTAGCATCCCCATCAATAACTAGATTACCTTTAGCATCTCTTTGTCCTCTAGATTGAGCAATTAAAGGACAGTTTTTAATAGCATCCCATCTAGCTTTATCCCAGGGATCGTTAAGGTTAAATTCATGGCCATCCTGAATCCTAAAAGTCTCTGTTACCTTAATTAAAGGTTTTCCAGCATTTCTATCAGATTCTGAAGCAATCATATTACCAAAAGAATCTACTTGTCTGACACAATCAGGCCAATTGCCATTTGCATCTTTACATGGTTGAATAGAATAAACTTGTCCTACTTTACCAAATACACTTCTAAGTATAATTTTATTATCATCCATATTAATTCATTATCGTTTTTGTATATACATATAAATGGTGTGGGAGTGTCTTTCAACTCCCACTCATCTATTATATAATGTTTTTATTTTATAGTTATCTTTTATTAAATTTCTTCCATAATATATGCCCTGTATGGAGAGAATACAGCGATACCTGAGTATCCCCAGTTGATAAGTTTACTAGCTGCTACAGCAGAAGAAACAATACCAGAGCTTAGACCATCAAGACCACCAACTCCTGGGAATTTATTAGTAACGAAGTCACCTCCCTTTAAAGTGAACATTTGCATTGCAGGTTCACCTGTAGACTTATCAGCTGTTAAATCAAGTAACAGAGCATAAGCCTTTTCCATCCCATATTCTCTAGAGAACGTCCTATCTACTTTAAATGAGATAGTATTTCCTCCAAATTCATATGCTTGGAATGTAGCTCCTACGTCTAAGTATCCGTTCTTTGCCTTACTATACATATAAGCTGTAGCTGGCTTAAACCTAGATAAATATTCACCTAAGATATGTTGAACAAGAGTCCACATTCTTTCATTGCAAATAAATACAAAATGATTTCCTGTAGGTTGTTCAGCCTTTTCTGCCATTGCAGACATAGCATCCATAAATACCTGAATAGTTAATTTATTGAACGCGTACTTAGATGCGAACCTTTCTACCTGAGGAATAACTCCATCTCCAATATAAATTGGACGTCCTGTATCAGGATCGACGATAGTAGACTTACCATTTTTGTCTACATTTGTTTTATTAAATAAAAGACCGTTATTTCTAACTTCTAAGAAGCTATTTAATAAGTCTTTTTCCTTCTTATTCATCTTGTACAGAGTTTCCTTTAAAGAACCATTGTCTTTTCCTTCTGCAATACTGATGAATTGATCTTCCATAGCTGCGAATAATGCAGAATATGATACATCAACACGGTGAGTAGTAATATAACCTCTGTGTTTTTCAATATTAGATTGATACTTGATATAACCTTCTTCGTGCATTTCTGGCATAGCATTAGATTGGAATCTAGTAGTGTCTCCAATTTGACATCCAGATACATCAAGTAAAGAAGAATAATCATTGTCAATTAATCTAACAACATATTCCCACATATCATCTGCCTTTCTTACTGGGCGTTCAACAACAAAACATTGCTGCCTAGTTTTATCAATCTTGAAAATATCATATTTTTCGTAGTACCTCTCTTTGAAATACATAATGATTTCAGATCCATTTTCTCCAGTTTCAGTAGGAACTGCTGCGAACTCTACTCTCTTAATGTAGTTAGTTTCAACATCCCAATCGAAATATAAGGAGTCAATACTCCTATATTGCTGTCTCTTATTATCCATGTAAAAGATATTTCTAAGAGATTCAGTAAGGAATGTTGCTGTAAGTTCTGGGTACATACGAGACATAACTCCCAATCTTGTTGGGCGTGTACCTAAGAATTTATAAAAATCTTCATAGGTGTGAGTTTCCGACATTGTCGGTCTTTTTGTAACGAAATTTGCTACTATCATATTTATTATAGTTTAAATTTAATCTAAATCAATGTAATAGGGAGTTGATATAGGTTTGTAGCCTCCCTGAGGTGTTGTTTTAGATTCTGGTTTACGTACTGTAGTTTTTGTAGTAACAGCTGGTTTATCAGGCTGTTTACCTTTTTGCCCATCCTCAAAGCCTTTTTTGTAATTAGCTCTGGAGTATGCATCTATCTGCTCTTTATAGTACTTAGACAAAGTTTCTAAAGCATCTTCTCCATTAAGTGCGAACCACGCCATTCTAGTTAGTGTTTCTGGATCATTTAAAGCACGTGCAAAATAACGTGTTCCAGTCTTATCTACTCCAAGAATAAATTCAGCGATTTCTTCTTTATCCTCATCGTCTAAATCAAATTCTCCAATGGAATCTACCCTACCTACTGCTTCTTGAATAGCATTTTGGAACTCAACTGCTTGCCTTTGTTCTTCCTCTTGTCTAAGAAATTCCTCTTCTTCTCTTCGAGCTGTTTCTTTAGCTTTGTAGGAGTTTCTTAATCCTTGCATTCTCTTCTCCCACAATACTTGATTTTCTTTCTCATGCTCTAAAGCAGCTATGCATTCTTCGTCAGTTAGGTCAGGAGATGTATCTTTTAAGTCTAGAAGGAATAGATCCTCATCAGATAAAGAGTCAATGTCACTATTTTCAGAACTAATAGAATTAATATAATCTTCTACAGCTTGTTGCCTAATCCAGTTTATGTAGTCATTTACTGATATATTGTTATCTCTAACCTCATTTAAAAAATCAATTTCATCATCATATAGCTGAGGTGAGGCGTCAGCTGGACTTTCAGAAGACATTAAAATAGATAATTGCTCTTCTCTAGATAAAGAGTTAAAATCTTTTTCTTCTATTGAACCATCTTCTGCTTCCATTTTAATTGCAGTAATATCCTTAATGCCTTTAGATTTTAATAAAGCAGTTACAAGGTCATCATCTTTGTCTTCATCTCCTGGCTCATCATTTCGTTGCTTAATATCAGGCTCAGGTTCTCCATTGACACCAATATATGGTTTAACGTAATTATCTGGGTCGAAATCTGGTTCTTGGTTACTAACGTTACCTCCTCCACTTTCTCCACCTTCTAATTCGTCGTCAAAGTCTAAATTGTTTAAATCATCAGTCATATTATTCCCTTTTAAAGTTATTTGCAAAGTTAATCATATTTAATAGCTTATCAAAATCCTTATTATATATTTTTGTAAATGATAGCATATAAGGCATTTAATTAAATAATTTTACCTTGAATACGTTTTTACAATTTCATAATAAATATTAGAGTATAATAAGGAGGTTCTATATTAATAGGAGTAGTACTACCTCCACCAGAAGAACTAGCTCCTACTTTGGCGCTATTAAATGCTGTAGTGAAGGTATCTCTAATACCTATATATTCATATCCTGGTTCATTGTCTCCTTCTCTTTCTCCAGTCCACATACAGTAGTGATGATCTCCTCCTTCATCTACCACAAATTCCATATATTTATCAGCAGTCATAAATTTCTTAGTAGATAATCCAGAAGGATCAAATGTAATACTATGTTCGTGCGATGGAATATTACCACTTTCCAAAGTTACTTCTCCTCCCTCTGCTCCTCCTGTTTGACCTGCTGTAGTGGATGCTTTAATAAATTTATCAGTTAGATCAGGAGTTCCTTCTGTACCATCACATATATGCCATCCTTCTGGTATATCAGAAGCTAAACCATTAAACATTTTAATTTCTCCTTTCAATGGTTCATTACAAGCCTGACAAGAAACTACTATTTTATTATTATGAAAAAATACATCAACCTGATGCTTATCATTATATAGTTTTTCTAGATCCTGTATATTAGTATTAGAATCAAAATTTTGCCCAGAGAAATTGTTTCTAAATTTAGCAAATTTAATTGGAGATTCTCTAAAAGTACAATTTGATATGTTTCCGAATTCACAATTTATAAATTCCGAAGCAAATGTTCCTATAAAAGTGTCTCCGCTGCCACTACATCCTACCATCTTATTATATGTTGCACTTCTCATATTATAATATGATAAGTTATTGCATTCAAATACATTATTAAAAGTGCATAATCCAAAATATTGAGCTTTTATATTATTTCTTCTAAAGTCTCCATTTGTAGTTATAGTGTGTATAGAAGCAGCTTTTATATCGTTATAGTTAAATTGACATGTACTTTCTATATATGTTTCTCCTACATTAGCTGTTAGAAGGTATATAGGGCCTGTTATAGTATTGTGACTAAAATCTACATAAATTTTACAGGTATCAAATGTTCCATTTATTATATTATTATTTATACCATAATCTTTGTTTGATAAATCTTTAAAGAATGAAACGTCATTGATTCTGCCTATAAATTGGTTATTATTGAGTAATCCCTCTACCAGAAATTTAACTACATCAGCTTGAAATACATTAAATTTTAGAGTATCCTCAAATGTATTTTCTTCCCACAGACTAGATGCTATTTGATTGCCGAACATATCTTTCTTAAAAATACATTTATTTACTGTGTCTACTTTCATATCATTACTGTAAACATTCCCTAACCACTTACATTCGGAAAAATCTCCCATCATTTGATTCTCTCTAAATTCAGCAGGATTTTCTTTATTATAAGTTTCACATTTTTTCATTGAGCCTGTAAGCTGATTACTATAGATTTTTCCAAATATACATTCCTCCATAGACATATCAAATACATTATCTTTAACTTCTTCATTAAAGGTACATTTTTTTATATCTTTATTAAATTCATTATTGATAACATCCTTTTTAAATTCACAGGAATCCATTAAACAACCTATAGAGTTATTAGTAAATGTTCCAGTAAAATTACAGTTTTTTATTTCTCCATTGAAGTAATTGTATTCTATAATGGAGTCTTTGTCTCCTATTGAAACATTTTCAAATGATCCCCCGACAGTATTACTATTTATCCTTTTACCTGTAATTATCATAGGATTTATACTGTCAGATATTCTAATAGTTACATCTAATATTTTATTATTTGAGCAAACTATAGAGTCTACAGTATTCATAGAGGATAAATCTTTACCATCTGGAGAAGTAAAAACATATTTACCATCTGCGTTGGTAAAGTGTTTAAAGTCACATGGGGCTTCATTATTCCAGGAATCTCTTGCATAATATATTCTTCCCTTATTAGGAAATTCTAGGAAAGTATCAGATATATCAAAATTTTCATCATCAAATTCTTTCTCTATTATGGAGTAATTATCTTCTTTAATATCATATCTCATATCTAATATACTATCTGAATCTTCTTTATAGTAGTATTGTACAGTATCATGGAACGATTTGGAGGATTTTCCTTCTAAAATTAACGGTCTAACATTCCTATCTATGCCAAATAAGGGATCTGGATTAACAGCATCTTCTTCATAGGCATCTGGGTTTTCTGAATCATTCTCTGGGTCAAATCCCTCCTTTGGATATTTTTCTCCATATATTTCTTCTACAGGGGTTATTTCCCACTCATTCTGATAATCTATTATAACATATATTTTTGATGGAACTATATCTCCAGACTTTAATATATCCAATGCTTGTTGATATCTTAAAAATACAGGAGGGTTATTAGATTTAGTTAATATATTATCTACTTGTAAATAAGATTCTCCTGTTTCTTTATCTATCCATATACCCCATCCTGAACCTTCTCCTATACTAGGATCTCCTTTTTGATAATTAGAAGAATATATTTCGTCGGTAATAATGCCTTTCAAAGCTTTTATGATGGAATTAAAGTCTACTTTACCATTAGTTATATTTATTATATTTTTTCCACCTATTTGAATGGTTAAAGACTTATCAGAATTTATTATTCCCCCCTCTTCAGTTTGATATATATCTGTATGGTTGTCTTTCGTGCCTACTCTAATATATTTTCTTAGACCTTCTATTATTAGAGCTATACCTTCATCGTCTATATCTATAGTAACAGTTTTATCGAAATAATAACTATCATCGCCTTCTGAATCCCCTCCTATATTTATTTCAGTATTATTTGTTATAGGATATAAAATTCCATTTTGCAGTATATATGCCTTGTTTTCATTCTTTATATATACTACCCCAGATCCACCACTACTTTTTGCTTCCTCTGGCGTATTAAATATGGAACCTATATTTTCTTTGGCTAAAACTTGTTCATTGCCGTTCAATGACTGTTCTTCTTTGTAAGAAATAAAGCCATCTTTCAATTTAGCATTAGAAAATATTTCGTATACTTTATCTCCTATTTTTAAATACAAAGTTCCAGTATTCTCATCAAAATAGAATCCATCAGAATCAGTTGAAGAAGGTTCTCCGTTAGTAGTTTTTATGGCGTCACTATTGCCGACTGTAAACTTACTACCATTGAATAGTTCTATAAACTTGTCTCCAAAATTAATTTTAACTCTCCCTTTGGTTTGGATCACGAAATCTTTTTCTTTAGATCCAAAAAAATTCATGTCCCTCCCCAGTGCCCTAGCTGACCTAGCTAACTCCTTGCTCATATCACTCTATGGTTATAGATATATCATTTTCATCTTTTAAAATCTCTACTAGCTTTTTTTCATATGGAGTAGAGTTTATTACTTTCCCTTTTACTTTATTTTCTCCAACTAATATACATCCAGATGTATCAGATGGGGTATTTCCTCTGTGTATAAGGATTCCATCAAATCCTGGAACATTTAAAAGTCTGGGTAAAAGTCTTTTAAATCTAGGAGACATATTAACTATTACTTTATACGTACCAGGCGGTATAGCGGTTTCATTAGGTATCTTAGTTTCTCTAACAACATCCTCTAGGGTATCACAGAAGTATTTACCATTTATATAAAGTTTGCCTATAGTATATTGAGGTCCTTTAAAAATCCTTTTTAATAGTAATTCCATAAATATATAGATTTTATGTAAAGAACTAATAATCTATTAAGTTAATTTAAGTTAAAGACACCTATAAAAACGACAATACCACTGACACAAACATGCCGTGGTATTTCTTATTTACCTATTCTTTTGTTTCGCTTGATTGAACGCTGTCAATAACTCGTCTACATCTGAATCACTAAACTTCACCCTACCAATAGTAAATCCTCCTCTTGCTTTTAGTTCAGATTTAAGTGCATCTGCTATTAAGGGTGCATTAATATTTCCATCTTTGTCTACGAATAAATCTATCATTCCATTGTGTTTGTCCACCCAATTCCGAACTACATAGGTTACAACCGTTTGAGCTGGAAGTGTGGAAAAACCAAAGAAGTTGGAAGCTATACCTTTAATATATTTTTCAACTACTTGGATTAATAATTCTTTGTCACTTACCATAATAACTATTTGCCAATTGATAATTCTTCATATCTCTTCTTTAGTTCTGGGTCATTTTCAAGTAAGTGAATTAGCTCATCAACTTTCTTTTGTTTGGCTTTTAAATCCTCACTTACTTTATCCTTAATCCTCTTAATTGAGTTAAGAAGATTATTTGCAGCAGTTTTCCCCTCTTGAGTAGCATTTATATAAGTATATAAATCTACATCATCTTGTAAAGACTGAACTCTGTTAGCCCAAGATAAGTTATCAGCCATTTGTCCCTGAGCCATAGCTAATGTTTTAGCTTGTTCAGCTGCTTGCATAGCACAACCGTTGTTGTTTCCTCCAAATAGTCCACCAAGAATGCCATTGCCTCCACAACCACATCCATTGTTGTTACCAAGAGCTGCAAGAGCTGTACCAATGATACCCAGTGTTAAACCTGCTCTAGCCGTACCTTTCTTACCGAATTTATCTTCGGCTTCTTCCATTGTTAAAAATTCTGCCATGATAATAAATAAAAATTAAAATTTATCAAAAAATCTAAAGAGATAATAAATCTTACGCGTAAAAATAAATTTCTCTAATTTTGTCGTGAAAATTGCACATTACAGAAATGAATAAAGTATCACTACTTTCTCATTTTGTACACTGCAAGGTACGACAAAAATTTTATACCTGCAAGAAAATTATTAACTTTTTTTAAAAAATTTTTTATTGATAGTTGTAGTTTGAAAATTATGGATACTTTTACCTCATTAGTAATTTCTTATATTTTTTAAGATTACATCTACATAGGCAGTATGTAAGCCTGTTTCATTGGGTACAGCGTATGCTCCATATGATCCCGAAGCCCAAGTTTCTCCAGTGTTATTATCTATGGTAAAATATAAAGTATCTCCAGAAGAACTAAATGTGCATAGTTTTTTATTCCAATGATTGGAAGATTGATCTTCTCCGCTATATTTCCAAGTAACTGGTAAGGAGTCGCTTCTTTGTTCAAATCTTAAATAAGAGGATGATACATTATAATTCATAGTTAAAGAAGTATTTCCTGCTTTTAAAGTTCCAGTACTATTTATACTTTGTACATTATTATAGTAAGCTGTTCCCCATAATGCTTGTACAGTATGTGATCCTTCTTCAGTATATGTTATTTTCTTAAATTGTGTATCATAATATGGAGTTCCTCCATCTACAGAGATCCATGCATCTGCATTTTGACTAGATTGATAAGTATTGCCTGCTGTACAATTTTGAAGGGTAATTGTTACATCAGTTTTATATTCGGAATCTTTCCACTTACAAACTCCATTACTTACAGTACCTTTATATACTCCATTTACATAAACATCAGGTGTACCCTGATTTGTATTAAGAGTATATTCTAATTTTTTACTTCCTAAACATCTTCTTAACATAAAATATTTTTTGTTGGGAGTCTTATTGATGCCCTCCCCCTATTTATCATCATTGTGGTTAATTTATTCTTTATAAGCATAATATCTAATTAGCACTGTTCCATCTCCTCCAGTTCCATAGGAGCCGCAACCTCCTCCGCCATATCCTCCACTTTTTCTAGTACCTTGACCAGTACCACATCCTTCATCATAATCAGATTCGCCTCCATTTCCATTATCTCTATTTCTATCAGCTCCTCCGCCACCAGCATTTCTTTTACCTGTTGGTTCACCGAAATCTCTAGTTGTATATCCTTGACCTTTTCCTCCTCCATATTTTGTTCCAGGTTGATGATATACTCCATTGTCATCCGTTATTCCAGGTGCATCAGATCCATCTGATCCAGCATAAAATTCATCTCCTAATTGATCTACAGATCCTCCACTACCACCATTCCCACCAGTATAAGGACCTCCAGTTGAATTTTCTCCATTAAGTAGTCCATTGCCTGAAGGGTTTCCTCCATTAGCTCTATAATTAGAGTTCATAAATTGAGAATATCCTCCTGTGTCTGGATACCCATAATATAACCCTTCTCCTCCTTTTCCTACTATAATCTCGATAGATTGACCTGGAACAACTGAAACTTGGTTTCCTTGTTTTACTCCTATGGAATCCTTTTTAAATGTTTTGGTATACCCACTTCCCGCTCCTGAACCGTTTCCACTGCCTCCACCTCCTCCAACAAGGAATACATCAACTTCTTCGCATCCAGCAGGAACAGTCCAAGTATATGTGCCCAGCAGGATAAAATCTCTTAATAAATAATTGTTTCTCTCTTTTATTATTAATACTTCTTCTTAACATACTAACCTCCTTTCGGTAAGTATGTCAGTAATTAGGGAAGTAGTCCCCTCCCTCTATCTTCACTGTATATGAATCTGCTCCAGATAATTCCACTATCAA